>MDSZ01217062.1_pt1 | contig 13139 bp, 9 predicted proteins | sample 811201 | NCBI WGS metagenome assembly MDSZ01 (sample SAMN05326647, study PRJNA326480) | marine metagenome | isolation source: seawater | place: Indian Ocean: North | collected 2010
AACATCAGCGGCTTTCTCACCGAAGATGGCTCGAAGAAGTTTTTCCTCCGGTGCTAAATCAGTTTCACTTTTAGGAGTTATTTTACCCACTAGGATGTCACCGGGTTTAACTTCCGCTCCGATTCGAACTATTCCCAAGTGGTCTAAATTGCGCAACGCTTCTTCACCAGCGTTTGGAATATCACGGGTAATTTCCTCAGGTCCAAGTTTTGTATCTCTGGCAGTTACCTCAAACTCTTCAATGTGGATAGAAGTGTAAATATCTTCCTTTACAATTTTTTCAGAAATCAAAATTGCATCCTCAAAATTGTATCCCTTCCAAGGCATAAACGCTACGAGAATATTACGACCTAGTGCTAGTTCGCCATTATCCGTGCAGGCACCGTCTGCCAAAGCCTGTCCGACTTTGACGGTATCACCTTTTCGAACAATAGGCTTCTGGTTAAAACAGGTACCAGCATTTGATCTGAGAAATTTCCTCATTTCATAACAATAGATACCCCTCTTGTGATCACTGCGGGGTTCCTTGAGGAAACGAGGTGGAAGCTTACCATCATCTGTAACTACGATTCTCTTTCCGTCTGCAAGTGCGACAACACCCTCCGACTCAGATACCGTCACTGTTCGAGAATCCTCAGCAACTTTTTTCTCAATTCCTGTTCCTACTAGAGGAGAATCGGATTGAAGCAATGGAACAGCTTGTCGTTGCATGTTTGCACCCATGAGTGCCCGGTTAGCATCATCGTGCTCAAGAAAAGGAATAAGCCCGGCAGCAACAGACACAACCTGCTTGGGTGAAACATCCATGTATTCAACTTCAGATGGCTCGTATTCACTAACTTGATCTCTGTATCTACAGGTAACACGACCAACGAGTTTCCCTGTTTTGGTATCAATTTCTGTATTTGCCTGTGCTATTAAAAAGCGCTCTTCCTCAAAAGCATTGAGGTAAGCTACATTTTTGGGGTTCTTGTCTACTACTCCGTCTTTAACTGGGTGATAGGGGGATTGCAAAAATCCAAATTCATCTATCTTTGCGTAGGTTGACAGTGTATTAATTAAGCCAATATTTGGTCCTTCAGGAGTCTCAATTGGGCAAATACGACCATAGTGTGTTGGATGAACATCACGAACTTCGAAACCGGCTCTTTCGCGGTTTAAGCCTCCGGGTCCAAGAGCAGAAAGTCTTCTCTTATGTGTCATTTCAGCCAGTGGATTAATTTGATCTTTAAACTGACTGAGCTGACTCCGGGCGAAGAAATCTCTGACAACGGTTGTCAATGCTTTGGGGTTGATGAGCTTGCCTGGAGTTAGAGACTCAGCACCTTGATCATAGAGCGTCATACGCTCACGAACAACTCTTTCAGTTCTGGCTAGACCACTACGGCAAACATTTGCCAAAAGCTCACCAACAGTTCGCACGCGACGATTTCCCAAGTGGTCAATATCGTCAATACCCATGTCGAATATTGAGCCAGCATCTTCCCTTGCTTTTTCTTCATTTGACTTACCTCTCTTGAGATCAGTCAACTTACGAGTTGCTGCTACCAAATCCTCAACTGTAGTCACACGAACTTCAAGAGGTGTACTTTGGTTTAATTTAAGGTTAAGCATATGACGCCCAACCTTTGCTAAATCGTATCTTTTAGAATCTAGGAACAGACGCTTTATCAGAGCTTCGGCATTGACACGGTCGGGTGGCTCGCCGGGGCGTAATTTCTTGTAAATTTCCTTGAGTGCCTCGTCTTTGTTTTTGGTCGTATCTTTCTTGAGGCAACGAATAATTGCTCCGTCGTCAACTGATGTATCAATTGCGCGAAGTTGATTTTCCCCAGCTTTAACAAAAGATCTAAGATATGTTTTGGTTAAAGGCTCAAAAGCTTTGGCGAGAACTGCACCTTTGGCACGATCGAACATTGGTTCTACAAGAACATAATTGGAAACATTATCCTTTGCTAACAACTCATTAATGTCCAAAGATTCGATATCATAAAAAAGCTCGATGATCTTCTGATCAGAATCTTTATCCTTTTCAGGATCCCAATCCATTAGGGCCCGAAGAAAAGTTGTAATTAAAAATTTTCGACGACGTCTTCTTCTATCCAGGTAAACATATAGTAAATCATGTTGATCAAATTGAGCTTCGATCCATGTGCCTCGATCTGGAATAATTCTGAAGCCATGAAGGACTTTACCGCTTGTGTGGGTTGATTCCTCGAAACTTACACCAGGAGATCGGTGCAGTTGGCTAACCACAACTCTTTCCGCACCATTTATAATAAAAGATCCTCTTTCAGTGATAATGGGCAATTCTCCCATAAAAATTTCTTCCTCACTGTAAAAAGGTTTGCTTTGACCTTCCATCTCCATGCGTAAGCGCAGTTTTACCTGCAGGGGTGCGGCATAAGTGCAGTTTTGGTCAATACAATCCATTTCACTCAGAGCGGATTCTCCGATCGTGTAGGAAACATACTCCAAGCGAGATTTTTCATCGTAACTGAAAATTGGAAAAACCTCCTTAAAAACCGCTTCTAATCCAGCCGGAATTCTATGGGTAGATGGAACATCCCGTTGTAAAAAATCATGAAAAGAATCGACTTGATTCTGAATAAGATTGGGGGGGTCGATTGCTTCTTTAAGCTTTCCGAAATTTTGTCTTTCTGGCTTCTTCATGATCGGTGATTTTTTATAGATTGTAGAATTTTAAGAAAATGGAAAAAGCCGCAGGTTGAATGTCAACCGTACGGCTTTAAATAGTTTTATGAAACTAAAGTTAGAAGCATTACTTTATTTCAGCCTTAGCACCTGCCGCTTCGAGCTTCTTAGAGATTTCTTCAGCTTCATCTTTACTCACACCTTCTTTGACAGGTTTTGGTGCACCTTCAACTAATTCTTTGGCTTCTTTTAAGCCAAGTCCGGTGATAGCACGGACTTCTTTAATAACAGCAATTTTGTTGCCGCCGAACTCTGTGAGCACGACATCAAACTCGCTTTTTTCCTCAGCAGCAGCACCTCCTGCATCACCTCCACCAGCTGGTGCGGCAACAGCAACAGCTGCTGGTGCAGCGGCACTTACTCCCCACTTTTCTTCCAATTCCTTTACGAGATCGGCTACTTCAATTACTGATTGGCTACTTAGCCATTCTACTACTTGGTCTTTTGTTATGTCTGACATGTTTATTTACCTCCTTGCCTGAATATGATTAGTACCTAAAGGTGTTTAAGGGATTACCCCTAATTTCTTCTAGGTCGGCGGTTATTGTTTTTTGTTATGCGAGATGATTTATCCCGAAATTTATTATCCTTTGTCTGCTTTTGCTTTGAGCACTGTAACCATTCCGCGAGCAGGAGCACTGAGAACAGTTACAAGGCTTGAAGCAGGTGTATTTATAAGTGAAAGAAGTTGTGCACGTAGTTGATCTAGTCCAGGTAATTGAGCTAATGTTTTGATATCTTCAGCTGAAAGGGAGCGATCACCTAGAGCTCCAGCTTTTACTGTTACCTTTTTTTTGTCCTTAAAGTACTCACCCAATACTTTGGCGACTCCAGATGCATCGTCTCCACCAACCACGACTGCTGTATGACCCTTAAGGTGTGAATCCAAACCATCAATAAGATCAGGGTTTGCAGCTAGTCTAATAGAAGAATTCTTTACTACATGAAACTCAGCTCCACGCTCTGCTAGTTTTGTTCGTAGTTCTGAAGTTTCTTTTGCATCTATACCATGATAGTCAGTAAGGAAAAAGTATTCTGACTTCGAAAGATGACTCTTTGCTTCCTCGATTAAATATGTTTTTTCTGGTCTCATTTTAATTAAATATAGAAGAATTTAATCTGTAACTAGGGTTCATGGTTGAACTGATGTGAGCAGATTTTACAAATCTTCCTTTAAAGCCGTCAGGTTTTGATGCGGAAACAGCACTGATCGCTGTGTTTGCATTTTCCAAAAGTTGATCAACAGAAAATGATTTTTTTCCGATTAAAACGGCCATAGCACCTGTCTTGTCCATTTTAAATTCAACTCTTCCAGACTTTACATCGTTAATGCCTTCCTCGAGATTGTCTGTCACGGTACCTGCCTTAGGTGTTGGCATGAGTCCGCGAGGTCCCAGTACGCGAGCGATAGAACGAACAGATTTCATTGCAGTTGTTGTGGAAAGAGCTACATCGAAGTCAGTCCAGCCATCTTTGATCTTGGATATAAGATCCTCCAAACCGGCGTGGTCTGCACCAAGCTTCAGTGCTTCTTCTGGTTTTTCGGTGAAGACAAGAACTTTTACATCCTTTCCGCTTCCATGAGGCAACTTAACTGTACCACGGACGGACTGAGATGATTGCTTCGGGTCAACACCTAGACTAATCGAAAGTTCCACAGACTCATCAAACTTTACCTTATTTTGCTTAGAGATCCCATCTAAGGCTTCCTGCAAATCATAACCCTTAGTCTCTGAAATTCCTTCACTGGAACTTAAATACCTTTTGCTTCGTTTCTTCATAATACTCTTTAGGATGTAACTTCAATCCCCATGCTCCTTGCAGTTCCTTCAATTATACGACATGCTGCTTCTTCGTCGTTAGCATTTAAATCATTCTGCTTGGTTTTAACGATCTCTAGCACTTGTTGCTTAGTAACTTTGCCAACTTTATCGCGATTGGGTACGCCTGAACCCTTTGCAAGACCAGCTGCTTTCTTTAGTAGAACGGCAGCAGGGGGAGATTTAAGAATAAATGTAAATGAACGATCAGCATAAACTGTTATTTCAACTGGCAAGATCATGCCAGGTTGATCTTTCGTTTTGGCGTTAAATTCCTTACAAAAACCCATGATGTTAACACCTTGTGCACCCAATGCTGGTCCAACGGGAGGTGCAGGATTAGCGGCACCCGCGGGTAGTTGAAGTTTTATAAGTCCTACTGCTTTTTTAGACATAATTTTAAGTGAGGTCGGTTACTCTTCCTCTGCTTTCTCAACTTGCCAAAATTCTAACTCCACTGGAGTGAATCTGCCAAAGATAGATACAGAAACTTTAAGGGTACCTTTTTGGGGATCGATTTCCTCTATTTCCCCAGTTAAGTTTAAAAACGGTCCGTCGAGTATTTTTACGACTTCTCCAACTGCAAATTTTACCTTGGGAACTTCTTTACCTTCCGCCTCGTTAACCTGTTTAAGAATTCGGCCAATTTCGTCATCAGCCAAAGGTGTAGGGTTTTCGCGACCAATAAAATTTATAACTCCGTCAGTTTCTTTAATTTTATACCATGGTTTCTTTTTAAGATTACCAACTTGATCAAACAACTTCATTTCAACAAAGACATAGCCAGGGTAAAATTTTCTATCCCGCTGTTTTTTCTTACCATTCTTCACCTCTGAGACAGTCTCTATCGGAACTAAAATCTCGCTTAAACAACTGGCAAACTCTTCGTCCTCTTCTTTATATTTAATGAGGTACCTTTTGACCTTGTCCTCATGGTTAGATAAGCACTGCAGTGCATACCATCTTGCATCGGTAGTGGTTGATGTACTCATCAGATAATCAAGAACGAATAAGCATAGTCAGCAATTCTACGCAGTTTGTAAGAGAGAAGTCAGATACCGAGATGAATAGGCCCAATATGGCAACACCGGCAATCACAACTACAGTTGAACCTCGTAACTCTTCGAAGTTTGGCCAAGAAGCCTTACCTAACTCTGAAAGGGTTTCCTTGTAAAAGGTACGAATTTTTTGAAAGGGGTTCATTAGAGTAGTGTTTTACTTAAAACAGTGGCGGGAGAAGAGGGACTCGAACCCCCAGCCTACGGTTTTGGAGACCGGTGCTCTACCAATTGAGCTATTCTCCCAGCAGTCTGTGTAGAAATGTGGTATCCTTAAACAATCTCAGAAATATTTCCGGCACCGATAGTTCTACCACCCTCGCGGATAGCAAAACGTTGTCCAGATTCCATTGCGATTGCCTTTTGAAGCTCAATTTCAACAGTTAAGTTGTCTCCTGGCATTACCATCTCAACACCATCAGGAAGTTCGACAATACCTGTTACATCGGCAGTGCCGAAGAAAAACTGTGGGCGATATCCTTTAAAAAACGGAGTATGCCTTCCACCTTCTTCTTTATTCAATACATAAATTTGAGCTTTTGCCTTTGTGTGAGGCTTGATACTTCCGGGAGCTGCAATTACATGACCCCTTTGAATATCAGCTTTTTCAATACCGCGAAGTAAGATCCCGACATTGTCACCAGCTTGTCCTTCACCCAATTCTTTTCTAAACATTTCAACACCAGTACATGTAGTCTTACGAGATTCACCTAGGCCAACAATCTCGATCTCATCTCCGACTTTAACAATACCGCGTTCAATTCTGCCGGTTGCAACAGTACCTCTACCAGTGATTGTAAAAACATCTTCAACTGACATAAGTAATGGCTTATCAGTATCTCTAACTGGTTCAGCAACTTCTGAATCGATTGCATCCATAAGTTTTTGTATAGCACCTAATCCTAGGTCACTGTCTTCATTCTCAAGTGCTTTTGTAGCGGATCCTCGAATGATTTGAGCGTTATCACCATCGAACTCGTACTTACTAAGAAGGTCTCTAATTTCCATGTCAACCAACTCAAGAAGCTCCTCGTCATCACCAGACATAAGATCGCACTTATTAAGGAATACAACAAGATTAGGAACATCGACTTGTCTAGCAAGTAGGATATGCTCTCTTGTTTGAGGCATAGGTCCAGTTGTTGCATCAACAACAAGAATTGCACCGTCCATTTGGGCAGCACCTGTGATCATGTTTTTAACAAAATCAGCGTGTCCCGGGCAATCCACATGGGCATAATGTCGGTTGTCAGTCTCATACTCAACATGGGAAACTGCGATCGTTACAATTTTGGAGGCATCGCGAACGGTTCCTCCTTTGGCGATATCCGCGTAGGATTTAACTTCAGCTAAACCTTTGTTAGCTTGTGCGTGAAGAATTGCTGTGGTTAAAGTGGTCTTTCCATGGTCGACATGTCCGATGGTACCGACGTTAACATGAGGTTTGGTTCGTTGGAACTGTTCTTTGGCCATTTACTTTGACTGTTTGATGTTTATATGTATGTGGAGCCCACGAGCGGATTTGAACCGCCGACCTCGTCCTTACCAAGGACGCGCTCTACCGACTGAGCTACATGGGCGGAGGGCATTGGGGGTTAGATTGAAAAGGAACGAAAATAAAACAAGAATCTACTATGTCAAGCAAAACGACTCTTTTTAGCAATCGTAAGTGGAATTTACTTGTTTAAAATCACTAATTAAATTAAGAGACAATTTTACGCGGGCGTAGCTCAGTTGGTAGAGCACCACCTTGCCAAGGTGGATGTCGAGGGTTCGAATCCCTTCGCCCGCTCCACTAAAAACATTTTAGGATCTCGGTTTTTAAGTTCTTAGAACAAACGATTATGTCTTTGTAAGGTTTTGTTAATTCAATAATGTCGCAACCTGATCCTTTAATGATAGGCACGAGTGGTAAAATGTCGCAAGGCTTCAAGTCCAAATCGAACATTACTTGGGCTTTTCCACTACAAACTAAATAGTAACCATAACAATCCCCCCATGTTCTATGGTTTGACACAAGACCTTTTAGATGTTGCCAGGACTCGTTATATTTTGACTTGCTAGCCCTATTTTCGTCGCTTGTAAGAATTAAACTGTCTCTAAGAGAAATGTTGGTGGTGCATTCTATTTTTTTTCCATTTTCGAGAGTAGTTGAGCCGTCTCCACAAATCATTTTCTCCAACAAAGGAAATCTTACTGATCCGAAGAGCGGAGTATCAATACTTAATAAACCGACGAGAATACCATAAAGAGGAACTCCTTTCGTTAAGGAAAATGTACCGTCAATAGGGTCAATAATCCATTTGTAAGGACTTTTTCGCAAGTTGTCTTCATATTCCTCCCCGATTATAGAATGATTTGGAAACTCTTCGAAAATAGACTTTCTAAGAGATTTTTCTATTAAATAATCAATGTAAGTGACAGGGGTTTCATCTTCCTTTAATTCAAAGCTTACGCCATCGTTAGATCTAATTTCAGAAAAAACATCCTTAAAATCAGTTATCTCGGATACAAAGTTTTGGAAAAGATTAAAAGTGATATCATCCATTGAGAAAAGTACTTTACATTGATTTTGAAGGATCCCTGTCAAAAGGGATACGAGAAATAGGTTATCTAATCACTGATGACGAGAAGATAACTTATTCACGAGAAGAGATTGGACGCAAAGCTGTAAATATTCTCCAAACTCTTCCGTTGAACAGTTTTTCATACATTGCGGCACACAATTCATATATTGAAAGAAACTTAATAAAGAAATATTTTCCATACCAATTTGATAAAGAAACAAAACAGTTGATAAAGAATAAATGGCTAGACACTCTAAAAGTATACCGAATACTTTATCCTAACTTAGAAAAATACGATCTAAAGTCATTAATTAAGACATTTATCACCGATGCGGATCTTAAAAAAGTAGTCGATGAACGGTGCACGAATCATAAAAAACAATACCACAACTCATTGTTCGATGCTATATGCGTTTATCTTTTAGTGAATAGGATAAAGAAAACAATTAATCTAGTTCATTTTCTGGACTACCACTAACATCATCTACTGCATCAGGAACAGTTTCAGTAATGCGGTCATTGCCAACATCTCCTTCAGAACCTTCCATTTCTTCATCAAGTTCAACAACTTCAGACAACCCTACAAGAAAATCTTTAGGTGACAGATTAACTAATTTTACACCTTTAGATCCTCTGCTTGTTTCTCTAATATTTTGAACTGCACAACGAACAGTTTGACCTGCTTTGGTGATCATTAAAATTTCACTTTCAGGATCGACACTAATAGAACCACAAACTGCTTCTGTATTCATAGCAATGACGCCTTGTCCTCCTCTTTTTCGGGGCGACACTTCTTCATTTTCAGTAGATTCACCACCACGCGGAAGAAAAGAACTAAACTTAGTTCTAATGCCGAGACCGTTTTTTCCTGCGATTAAAAGCAATTTTTCGTCTTCAACTTTAAGAAGATTAACAACAATGTCATTGTCTTTAAGTTTAATCCCACGAACACCGCGTGTTACACGACCTTGATCGCGCAATTGCTGTGAATCAAAGCGTAAACCTTTTCCTTTTGCTGTAAGAACCATTAAATGGTCATCTTGATCAATTTCTAAGGCCTCTAGGACTTCATCCTCTTCATCAACATTTATGCCGATAATTCCACCTTTTCGATGATTTTTATACGCACTTATCTTAGTCTTTTTGACCACTCCTTTTTTAGTACACAAAACTAGAGATTTCTCTGATTCAAAGTCATCAACGGCAATGATTGCAGAAACTTTTTCATCTTTTTGCATTTCAAGGAAATTGATAGTGTTTCTTCCCTTTGAGGTTCGGCTACCTTCTGGGATTTCATATGCTTTTTGTACATAGACTCTTCCGTTTTGCATAAAAAACATTAATGTATCGTGAGCATTGCAAGTCTTAAGCAGAGCTACAGGGTCTTCATCTTTTTGGCCACTTCCAATAACACCTTTTCCGCCCCTATTTTGGATTTTGAATTCATCTACAGTTGTTCGTTTGATAAATCCAGACTTAGTTATGGTAACAACGCAACCGTCATTAGGAATAAGATCCTCCATGGACACATCTCCTTCTGCTTCGGTTATAAGTGTTTTGCGATCGTCGCCATAGGTTTCCTTTACTTCTAATAACTCATTTTTTATAAGATCTAAGAGTTTTCTCTCATTTTCGATAATTTCAGTTAATTCAGAAATAAGCGTCATTAATTCAGTATATTCAGCATCAATTTTTCCACGCTCCATTCCGGTTAATTGATATAAACGTAAATCCAAAATTGCATTAGTTTGCCTATCAGAAAGATTATACTTGGAAGACAGATTAATTTTAGCGTCATTTCGATTATTGGATGCTCGAATTATTCTAACAAAATCATCCAAATTATCTAAAGCAATCTTATATCCTTCTAAAATATGAGCTCTATCTTGTGCTTTGCGAAGACGAAATTTTGTGCGTCTTAATATGACTGTGCGCCTGTGCTCTACATACAATTCTAGCGCTTCCTTGATATTAAGCTGTCGAGGTTTCAACTTATCAAGTGCTAATAAAATAACACCAAAACTGCTTTCTAGTGCTGTTAATTTATAAAGCTTATTCATCGTAACTCGCTCGATCTCACCCATCTTAAGTTCAACGACAATTCTTGTTACCTCAGTCGATTCATCCCTAAGATCACTAACACCGTCTAAAATCTTTTCCCGCACTAAATCTGCTATTCTTGTTACAAGAGTAGCACGATTAACATTGTATGGAATTTGAGTAATAATGATTTGCTGCTTACCACTCGGTAAATCTTCTACATGCATACTTCCGCGCATCCGAACAATTCCTCTACCAGTATTCATGTAGGACTTAATGCCTGATCTTCCAGCAATACTTCCGCCAGTGGGAAAATCGGGGCCAGGCAGAATGGTCATTATCTCATCAATTGAAATTGAGGGCTCGTCTATTAGGGAACAAATCGCATCAATAAGTTCTCTTAAATTATGAGGTGGGATGTTCGTTGCCATACCCACTGCGATTCCTGTAGAGCCATTCATAAGCAAACCAGGTAAACTCGCAGGTAACACCGAAGGTTCAGTTGTACTTTCCTTATAATTCGGAGTGAAATCTACTGTATCTTCATCTATGTCTTTGAGTAACTCCTCAGACAGCTTTGTCAATCTACACTCGGTATACCGGTATGCGGCAGCTGAATCACCATCAACTGATCCGAAATTACCCTGACCATCGATGAGTGGATACCTCATTACCCATGGCTGGGCCATTCTAACTAAAGTATCGTACACCGAACCATCACCATGAGGGTGATAGTTTTTTAAAACCTCTCCAACAACACCTGCACATTTATCATAAGCTCTGTTGTGCAAAAGACCTTCTCTTAGCATTGCGTACAACACCCGTCGTTGTACTGGCTTAAAGCCATCTCGAACATCAGGAAGGGCCCGGCTTACAATGACCGACATTGAATAGTCGATGTAAGCAGATTGCATTATTTCGGTAATGTTACCGTTAATTAAATTGTCACTGGTTTCGTTCATAACTTAGAAAAAAATTTATGCATCTAGGAAAGTAACGTTGAGTGCATTGTCCTCAATAAATGCTCTCCGAGGTGCAACTTCTTCACCCATAAGCATCGTAAAAATATTATCTGCCTTAATTGCATCAGCTATTTCTACTTTTACGAGACTTCTGGTTGTAGGATCCATAGTTGTTTCAAACAATTGTTTTGGATTCATCTCACCCAAGCCTTTATATCTTTGGATTTGGAGCCCCTTCCTGCCTGATATTCTTACACTTTCAAGAAAATGGCCTACTCCATTTAAATTTATTTGGGTATCTTCACCCTCTGAAGTGAGAGAATATGTTTCGCTTGTTTCATCGCTGAAAAAAGAATGGTCAATTCCAATATCTATACAGTTAGATATGAGTCTCTCTAGTTCTTTCGATTCAAAAATTTGGTGGATCGAAATTCTTTGTGAGACATTAACTCCATCTTTCTGAATTTCCTTATGAAAATTATTCACATTGGGGTCGTCTGATAATTCATGCGATTGCAGAAAACCAATTTTTGACTCAATATCTTTGAAAAACCTTATTTCTTCGTCGTTTCCTGTTCTTATGCGAGCGAGATATCGTGGAAGAGAATTGTTTTGAAGATCTAATTTTTGAAAAAGCCGTTGCACGGTACAACCATATCTTCCAAGCCCTTTACCTATCGATTCTATTTCTATAAAAAGATCTGTTATTTTTGATAATTCATCATCATTAAAAATGTAATTATCTTTATTTCTCATAAGCTTTAAATCTTCCATACCTAGAGAAATAAGAATCTTACTCATTTCAGAGTCATCTTGAATGTATTGTTCTGTTTTTCTACGTTTAATTTTGTATAGAGGTGGTCTGGCAACATAAACATACCCACGTTCAATTAATCCTTTCATTTGTCTAAAAATGAATGTTAATAAAAGCGTACGAATATGAGCACCGTCAACATCTGCATCCGTCATAATAATTATTTTGTGATATCTTGCTTTATCAGCGTCGAAAGAACCCTCTCCTTCATGCTCTCCAATACCAGTGCCTACTGCTGTGATTAAGCTTCTTATTTCGGCATTATTTAGGACTTTATCCAATCTTGCTTTTTCTACATTTAAAAGTTTTCCTCTCAATGGTAGTATTGCCTGAGTTAAGCGATCTCTTCCTTGTTTCGCTGACCCTCCCGCTGAATCACCCTCCACAATATAAAGTTCGCTTTTAGAAGGGTCTTTTTCGGAACAGTCTGCCAGCTTACCTGGCAAGCCACCTCCAGAAAGGGCTCCCTTACGAACGGTTTCCCTTGCTTTTCTTGCAGCCTCTCTAGCACGAGCGGCGTTCACAACTTTTTCGATAATTCCCTTAGCCTGGTCAGGGTTAATCTCGAAATGATGCTTCATTTTCTCACCTACAATTTTCTGTACTATTCCATCTACTTCTCGGTTTGAAAGTTTTGTCTTAGTTTGACCTTCAAATCTAGGCTCCGGTACTTTAACAGAAATTACTGCTGTCAAACCTTCTCGCACATCATCACCGGTTAGTGATAGCTCCTTTTCTTTAAGTAAGTCATTTTGCCTTGCATAATTATTTATCACCCGCGTCAGTGCAGTTCTGAAACCAGATAAATGTGTACCGCCTTCGATATTATGAATAGAATTAGCATAAGCATAAAGTTGATCGGAAAAGGAGTCATTGTATGTGAATGCAACCTCTGCAACAATGTTGCCATTACCCGTCTCTGCTGCCGCTTCTCCAGTAAAGTAAATTGGTTCTTGGATCAGGCATGTTTTATTTTGGTTTAAATAACTGACATACTCACTGATACCATTTTCAAACAGAAACTCTTCTTTTTGATTGTTTTTGTCTTCATGTAAGGAAATTTTTACCCCTGGATTTAAGAAGGCTAATTCCCGAAGCCTTTTAGCAAGTAAATCAAATTTGAATTCCCGTGTTTCAGTAAAAATCTGATCGTCAGGCATAAA
>MDSZ01208914.1_pt1 | contig 13137 bp, 8 predicted proteins | sample 811201 | NCBI WGS metagenome assembly MDSZ01 (sample SAMN05326647, study PRJNA326480) | marine metagenome | isolation source: seawater | place: Indian Ocean: North | collected 2010
ATTCTCACTATTTTTAATAAACTTGAGAAGGAATTTCCAAAAACTACTTTTAGACACCTTGAAAACCTTTCACATGATGAAGCACTTTTAGAATATACAAATGCAGACATATTAGTAGGTCAGATTCTATGTCCTGGTGGAGGCAAACAGGAACGGGAAGCCCTTGCATCGGGTGTTACTGTATTAAGTAATATGGATCCTCGTTATGTAGATTCTGTTCATCAAATTAGTCCTATAATCCACGTAGATAAGCATTCGCTCGAAACACAATTGAGAACTTTTATCACTAACCATGATCTACGGATCAAACAATCCAGACTTGGTTTTACACATGCTAAAACAACGCACGATGTTGAGCGCTTCTGCCATGATTTAATATCTTATCTAAATTGCAGTAAATCAGCCAACTATACGTTCCCAAGCTACTTCAGGAATTTATTTACCCCAGAAGAATCTCATATTTCAGTATACAATAGGTGGAATAATTATGTTTCAAAATGTAACTGGTACAAATCTCATGTTCAAAATGGTTCACGTGACGGATTAGTTTTCTAAGCCTATGTGCGGAATTCTTGCAGCTCTATCAACCGACCATATCTGGGATAAGGATCAATTTAAAAAAGCACGTGATACTTTGTATCATCGTGGTCCTGACGACGCTGGAGCTGAATTCCTTAAAGATGGCTTTGTAGCACTTGGGCATCGCAGACTTTCTATTCTGGATTTATCATCATCCGGACGTCAACCCATGCAAGTCGATCAACTATGGATTGTGTTTAATGGTGAAATCTATAATTATAAAGAGTTAAGATTAATACTCGAATCCAAAGGGTTTTGCTTTAAATCAGACTGTGATACCGAAGTACTACTTCACGGATATAAATACTGGGGCAAGAACCTATGCGACAAACTTAGTGGTATGTTCTCCTTCGTGATATGGAACAATCAGGATTCTTCACTGTTTTGCGCACGCGATCCCATCGGCCAGAAGCCTCTTTATTATGCAAACTTCAATAATTCTCTAATTTTAGCATCGGAAATAAAAGCCATTAAGGCTCTTACAGGCCATAATTTTAGAATGCGACGTGAGAGTTTTCATGAATTTTTAGTGTATGATTACATACCGGGATCTTCAACCTGGTTTGAGGGAATTTTCGAATTACCTCCCGGACACCAGATGTTAGTACAAAGTGATAATCGAAATATTATAAGTCATAAACAAAGATATTGGAATTTTCAACCGGATCCACAACCACTCAAAGTATCAAAGGCTCATGCCTCCAGTGTCTTGGCGGAATCAATCTCTGATTCCGTATCGAATCATCTTCAATCCGATGTTGAAGTAGGCTCCTTGTTAAGCGGTGGTCTTGATTCTAATTGCGTAACATTTGAGGCATCTAGGATCTTGGGATCAGGACTTAAGACCTTTTGCGTTGGATTTAATGCTGATACTGAATCAGAAACAAAAGAAGCAGCCAATTCATCAAGGATTCTTAATTGTGATCACCATGAAGAGATCATTACTAACTCAAATATTGAAGATGCCCTAAAGAGATCGCTTAGGTTATTTGACCAACCCTTTGGTGACCCGTCTCAATTACCGACTTGGTCAATTGCAAAAGTAGCATCACAAAAGGTAAAAGTTGTCCTTACTGGAGACGGTGGTGATGAGGTTTTTGGCGGGTATTGGAGTTATGGCCAATACTCATCTTTTCCTCCATTTGATTTCTCATCGATCCAAAGATTTCTCAATTCAGTACGCATAAGAAGGTTAGGTCTCAAAACATGGCAAAATCTTCATGAAAATTTCACTCATTTTAGTACGCTCAATCCTGAGGTACTGAAAATACTTAATCCGGAGTATCATATAGAGGATGGATATTGGTACTTTCGAAGGTATAACATAACGAATCTAGATATCTTTCGACGTTCTCAGTGGGTGGATATTAAATCCTACCTTCCTGGCTCAATCTTAGAAAAGGTTGATCGCTGCACCATGGCTCATTCCTTAGAAGCACGACCGCCTCTGTTGGAGAGAAGGTTGTTAGAACGCATATTTTCACTACCTGTAGAAATCACAAATCCAAAGGGCGAATATAAAAGTCTCTTGAGAAAAAGTTATCGAAAGAAAATCCGAAGTTCTATTCTCAAGGCACCTAAAAAGGGGTTTGCAGGTCCAGACAAATTTTGGACTGACATTTGCAAACATGAAATAGCAAAGGAAGCTTTGGAAACCCTAATAAAATTAGGATTCATTGCACCTAATGCAGAAAAATTGGTTAAGAATAATTTCAGGATCATCTGGCGACTAATGCTTGTTTACCTATCTATCACTGAAGGTTACTTTAGCGGGATAAGATGAAGGACATTATTCGTCTAAGCTTCGTCATTTATGAAGATGGAAACGCTGTAAACGGTCCGATTGTTAACCAACAGCGCCTACTATATGCACTTCATAAAATTGGGTACCGAATTCAGGTAATTTCGCTTTATCATAAATCTACCCCAGTGCTCGATCGCTTTAAAAAAGCAGGTATTACAACAACTAAGTACCCAGCTGGTAGATTTACATGCGATACAGTACTTTGGATTCTCAAGGAACTTGAGATATTTCAGCCTGATATCTTCATACCAGACTGGATAGCGCCAGCAGCTTATGCCGCAAAATGGCTTAGAGAGACTGGTGTCCCAACCATTGGTGCACTACGGAGTGACGACTCTTACTTCTGGGCCCTAATGGATGTATTCGCCGGTAAGAAATCAGGCCGATGGGCACTTTCTAGTGTATTTTGCGTTAGTAGGCAATTGGAGAACAGATTAAACCAGGGCTTATCAAATCATACGCAAAGCTGTTTCATTCCATCTGGGGTACCCTACCCGAGTTCAGTCCAACCTAAGAATCCACCAGTTAAAATGGTTTATTTAGGAAGAATTGAGATTCGGCAAAAACAGATTATTGAGACGACAAGAGCAATGTGCAGGGCTGCTCGTGAAGTTGAAGGTACTACGGGTATCTTGATTGGTAACGGACCTGATGAGGAGTCCGTACAATCTTTGATAAAAAAGGAAGGCTGTGAAAACATCATTAAGTTGGAATCTGCTGTCCCTCCACAACAACTTGATCGAGTTTTAGCAAATTTTAACGCGGTAATTCTACTATCTGACTATGAAGGCACACCGGGTAGTTTAATGGATGGGATGGCAAATGGTCTTGCCCCCGTATGCATCAGCTGCAGTGGAGGCATCAATTCGCTCGTTAAAAACGGCAAGACCGGTCTTGTGGTCAAGGACCGCAAGGAAAGTTTCATTCAAGCAATTCATAAACTGCATCATGAATCTGGACTAATGCAGGAGATTTCAAATAACGCCCGAAGCAGAATACTGGAGGAGTTTACATTAGATCATACCATTAATCGCTGGGAAGATCTATGCTCAAACCTTCTTTCCCAAGTTACGGCTCGAAAGCCATTGCGTATCCCTAAATCCGTAAAACTGCCAAAGCTCCACCCAAACCTTTTTGGCTTCGACTACAGACCTCCAAGCAGGAGAAAAGAATTATTATCCAAGTTTCGGATCCTATTGGGCGCATTCAGGAATACCCTAATAGGACGTAACTAATTCCAACCCATGGACTCATATGATGTTTTCGAAACGGCCTTACTGAGAGTAGTTGGAGAGCCCTCCAGTCTATTTATTTTTCTTGGCAAAAGAGCCTTCAAACAGGGATGGGTCACAAAAATGCCTGCCTACTTCAAATTTGTTAGAACAGAAGCGGAAAGAGAAGCCTATCGTAAGCACCAACATCCAACCCTTGATCAAATCTACAAGATCTTAGCTGAACTTCTCGAGATGCCACCTAACCAGATGGAGAAATTAAAAAGAGAGGAGCTTCGCTTGGAAGCTGATTGGTCTAAACCAAACCCAACAGTCCTTAAATTAATCAATGAATCCAGAAAACGTTATGGACGAGTACTGTTTTTGTCCGACATGTATCTACCCAGAGATTTCATTGAAAAAAACCTGCGTGAAAAGGGTTTGTTTACTGAAGATGACACCCTATATCTTTCTAACCAAGAAGGAGCAGGAAAGAGCGATGGTCGCCTCTTCCATAAAGTCCTAAAGCGCGAGCAGATTTCATCCGTGGACTTACATCACCACGGGAACTGCCTAAGGGCTGATTTTGAGGTCCCAAAACAATTGGGAATAAAGGCTAGCGCTTATAGGGAGGGAAATCTTAATGCTAACGAAAAAGAGTTAGAAAATTTATCCGAATCCACTGATGGGATCTCATCCCTTTGGTCTGGAACATCCAGGAGAGCTAGGTGTGGTCTTGCGGTCAAAACAAGGAGTCAATTAAGAAAGACCATACTAGAGACAGCAACTTCTGTAGCAGGTCCAATACTAACCACCTTCGTTCATTGGAGTCTCCTGCAAGCTGCTGAGGATGAAGTGGAAAACTTGGCGTTTATTGCAAGAGATGGTCAGATTTTATACAAAATTGCAAAAAGGCTGAAGCATTCAGACCAAAGACTCGATAAAATCAACCTACACTATTTATACGGAAGTAGACAGGCATGGCGACCCGCGTCAATATTTGAGCTGAGAGATTTCGAACGGAACTGGATATTGGAGGGCAGTCATGAACTTACCCGCGAAAAGGTATTGGCGCGAGTTGGACTTGATAATAGCTTTGCAAAACTTTTGCCTTTGAGCACAAACCCAGAGCCACTTTGGGCTGCACTCAAGGATCAGTTAGGTCAAACGATTCTTGATTCATCATCTAAGCGACGTAAGCAACTTCTGAGTTATTTCAAAAGCAAGGAACTTCTTGAAGGAAAGAAACTAGGATTCGTAGAGATTGGTTGTACTGGTACCACCCTTCGCTCTGTTGAGAGTATTTTTAACCAAAATGGAATCCCTTCCCCCAAAAACTACTTTTTTGCTCTTTCCAATGCTCATCAAAAACAAGAGCTAAATCATGCAAGCACCTATTACTGTAACGAGAAAGAAAACATTGGATTGCATGCTTCAAGCGATTTTAATTATTTTGTTCTCTTGGAAATGTTCTGTGCAGCCTCACATGGAAGAACTTTGGGGTACCGTGACACAAACGATGGCATCGAGCCTATTCTTGGACCCAAACAAGAACACTGGAACGATCAAGGAAGTACCGATCTTTTGCAGAAAGGCATCACTTCATTTGCTAAGGCTTATGCGGATTCCCCACTAATAGCAATCAGCCCGTCTTCTGCAATTCCGCTGGTTACTAGAGTGATTAGTAAGTTTTGGCAGGAACCAGATTCCCTAATCGCAAAAACATGGGGTAGTTACCGGAAAGAGCACGATCAATCTGGCTTTGAGGCGCCCGAGATGGGACGTGTACACAAACTAAGAGATTTACTGTACTGTATACGAGCGCAGCAGCTACCAACTACTTGGTGGTCTGCTGCTACTCATATACGCACATCCCAAACCACGTTAAAAGTTCTGAAGTTTGGAATTTTTGTTGGGAAGCAGTTAACGAAAGTAAGGATTGGCTTGGGAAGTTTAAAAAAGACACTTCTGAGACAGAACTAAGCCTTGAAAATTGCTATTGTCACACCCTTTTATCCAAACAAAGAAGTGACAAACGCTGGTGGCGTAGGAAACCACTTTCAACACCTTGCACTCGGTTTCAGGGATGCAGACCATGAAGTAGAGATTTTTCAGTTTCCAAATATCTGCTCGGGAGATTCATTTTTTCATCACAACGAAATACCAGTTCACAGTTTTGCTCTCACCCCTCCCACCTGGTTCAGCACCAGAGGGCTAGGACGCTTGGCCCGGATAACTGGATATGTAGACCGGTATCGTCCAAAATATTTACTTAGGCTCACTCACAAGGTATTTACTAACTTAATTCAAAAGAGAGGCTTTGAAATCATTGAGGCAACTAGCAATCGGGGGCTACCACTAAGCTACCTTCGTAGGGAGCGAAGGAGACTGCCAGTTCTCACACGAGTATCAACCACCATGGCACTCCACTTTCAGGAAAATCTCAGTAAGCCTGACTTCAATCAACGCAAAGAATGTGAGTATGAAGAGGAAACTATCCATAGAAGTGACCGTCTCGTTACACACACAAAAGTTCACGCAAAGGAACTGGAGACTGAATTAGGAGTAGATGCAGTTCGATTCCGTATCATTCCTCATGGTATAGACATCCCAGCACCGCCGGAACCCTCAATTAGATCAATCAATAAGGAATTGAAAGTACTCTTTCTTGGGCGTTTTGAATCAAGGAAAGGTGCAGATGTATTGCTGGATGCAATTCCCAAAGTACTCACCAACCATTCGACCGTGCGATTCATACTGGCTGGTCGTGACGAAGGTGGAACCCATCAAAGAAACTTTCTAAACTTGCACAAAGGGGAAATAATAAAGCAGGTGGAATTCCATGGAGAGGTTTCGGATAAAAAACGTACCGAGCTCTTCAAGGACTGCGATGTCTTTGTGGCACCTTCAAGGTATGAGTCTTTTGGAATCGTTTATGCAGAAGCGATGAGCTTTGGAAAGCCGGTGATAGGGTGTGATGCTGGTGGAGCACCAGAAGTGATCGGGGATACAGCAGGATTACTTGCAAAGGTAGGGGATCCAGAGGATCTTGCAGCTAAGATTTTAGCACTATGCAAAGACGAAGAAAAGCGTATCCAGATGGGTCAGAACGCATACAAACGCGTTAGTACACTTTTCAGCCGCAAAAGAATGGTTCAGGACACGCTAGATCTCTATGCCGAGGTTACAAACAGCATTGGACATAATTGTGACGAATAACAAGCAGCAACGCCTCATTTTCACACTCACGTGTGGGACGATCCATCTGGTGTGCATGTATTTGTTGTTCATTCAATTCATATCATTAACGCCAGACTCAGACTATCTTGGACTTATTAATGCTTACGTACAAAAGGCGAGGGGCCTTTATTTCCAGACGCATGGATTGAGGCCAATGATCCTCATTATCGTAACAGTATCAGGTGCACTCACGCTAAAAGGCTTACTAGAAATCTTTGAATGTGGAAATAGCACCAAGCTAGTCTTGGGGTGGGTCTCCCCTGCACTCTTTGTATATTTGGTAATCCTCGGACTAGGATATGTAGTACGACCCAACTATCTTGATCCTGGAGAAAGTCATGTGACCATGCTTTCTCTACTACTGACAGAGGGCAAACCGATCTACTCCCCTGAAGATAACGCCGACCTTGCAAATACATGGTATGGTCCAGTGCTATTCTTGGCGAATGCGGTTTTCCTATTTGTAATTCCGGATCCTATGCTTGCAACCAAGCTACGAGGACTTGTGGGATTAGTCGTCGGAATGCTAGTGTTCTACAAACTGAGCAAAAACCAGTTTGGTAAGACAATTGCACAGGCGGGACTAATTCACGTAATAGTGACAGTGTTTCTTGCTGTTTATTTCTCCGTAGGGAACCGAGCAGATAGTTTGATTCTAAGCTTAGGTCTTTGCGCTGCTGGAGGTACGATGATAAAAAGAAAACAAGTCGCGATGCTTTTTACAGCATTTTGTATCGCAGGAGCAGTGAATAGCAAGGTCACTGCGGCAGCCTACATGCTCCCAATAGCTGCTTATATGGTTACCTCAAGAGGATGGAAATACACCCTCCAGACAACAGTCCTTTCCATTGGCCTATTCCTTGTGCCCTTCCTGATTTATCCTCTATTTCCAATCCAACATTACGCAAATTACATTTCAATGGCGACTTCTCACAAATTTGAGACAGCTCTTCTTCAGGAAAATATTGGATTTGGATTGTACATGATTTTGCCTCTACTTTCGATTGCTATTCTTGGAGAGAAAGTAGCAAAGAAAAAAGCTAAACAAAGGGTAATTCTTTATTTAACCACGACAGTCACAGGCATAGCGCTAATATGCCTAACCGCATCAAAGGAAGGTTCCGGCTTTTACCATCTTCTGGGCTTTTCTCCAGGAATCGGACTATTATTTATGGATCTGCTCGGATGCTACCGAGAGAAGTTATCTGGAATCTCAAGCACTCAGGTAAAACAGACTGGCGCAATCCTGACATATGGATGGGTTTCTACGTCATTTTTGCTAACATTTGGAGGGCAGATCCAGTTGGCATACGGCTACAAGCTCATGGGGCAGCCTAATCCAAGACAAGAAATTCAGAAGATTTTAAAAGATTTTCCTGATAAGCGAATTGCAATGGGCTACGGAGACAAGGACGACTATGGAGACACCAGACCTTTTTATCGAGCTCTTCTATTCAAGACAACAAAGGACAACCCCATGAACTCTGTGACTCTCGAAGAGTTTCGTTCAGCACAAAAACCCTTTCCGGCAAAAGCTTTAGCCCGAATAAAAGAGGAATCCTACGACTTGTTTCTTATCCCATCTGGAGGGGTACCCTTTTCTGCAGAGATATTCAATGGTACTGAAATCAAGAAGGAATTTGATGAGCGCTACGAAAAACTGCAAAAACGAGATTTCTTCGAAGTTTGGGCCAGAAAGTCACTTATCGAAGCCAACACTCCTTCGAACGAAATAACCAGGTCGACGCTTCACCTCAACAAATACCTTGCCCAAGTACAGCCCAAACATCCCCAGAAAGAACAGTTGCAGACCCAAACTGAGAAAAAGCAAGGCAGCAAGGGAGAGCCAGCCAGGTACAATTTCAGTCTTACCGATGAGGAACATAACGCCGACGGTGGCAAAATATCCAAATACAAAAAGAACCAAAGCTGCGCCAAAGTAAAAGGGAAGCTTCAATCCGAAGGTGGAGAAGGAGAAGATGCCGTTGGAGGCGAGCCGCATGGACTGTCGCAGGGTGTAGCTGCGCTGGCCTGCGAACCGAGGGGGGCAGTCGAAGGGAAGCTCCACCTGATTGAAGCCAATGTAGGGCACCTGACCACGGAAGAACTTGAAGTGCTCGTCCATCTCATTGAGGGCGTTCACACACTTGCGGTCCAGAAGCCGGAAGTCTGCACTTCCAGGCACAAGACTGACCTCTGCCACCCGATTGAAGACCCGGTAGAACCATTTGGAAAAAGTCTTCTCTGCCATACTAGACGAACCGGAATTGCGACGGATGGTATTGACGACGTCAGCACCGTTCTCCCAAAGCTTGAGCATTTCCGGAAAGAGCGATGGGGGATGCTGAAGATCACCGTCCAATGTAATTACGATGTCGCCCTCTGCAGCCTCGAGCCCACAGCTCAAGGCGTTCTGATGGCCCACATTCCGGGAAAGGCCAAGACACTTGATGGATCTATGGCTAGTAGCCAGCTCGCCCACGACCTCAAATGTGCGGTCTTTGCTACAATCATCGACCAAAACGATCTCATAACTGGCGCAGGGCACCTCGCCCATAACCTTTTCAACTTCATGGATAAGTTTCGCGACACACTCCTGCTCGTTGAAAAGGGGGATCACGAGCGACACACGTGCATTATTAATATTCCGACTCATCTTGCAGGTCGCAGAAACGAATCAGTCTGATGCCGAGGGTGTCAATCTTCTTCCTGACACGAGGGTCCATCAATGCAGCTCGTTCGCCAGCCCAATCAAAATCATGGTAGCCCCATGGAAGGCCCTCTCTAAGGGCAGGACAATCCAAACCAGGATGCACCATCAGTTCACTGACACCTTCTGGAAGCGCTTCAAGAAGTCCCAGAACCCGATCCGCGGTTACCACCCCAGACATATCAAAGCCCGCAAAGGCATCCGTGCATTGGATTGCAGAACCTTGAAGAGCTCGGACGCTTCGCCGTCCCAGCCACGACATCAACCTCGTAACAATTGCACGTGCGTTGTGCCCAGGAGTACGAATAATCCGCTGTGGCACACGCAAAGCGCCGATGCTATACTTACGGGACAGCGAGGCTACCAGTTCGCTAATCCCAGGCAGAAGGTGCATGTGCTGCGTACCGTTTGCAAAAGGGATGCTCGGAAAGAAAGTGAGAAATCTCTCCGCCTGAAGCTCAAGCTCCTCTGCAAGCTCATCCATACGAATACGGCCAGTCAAGTGGCGCAAGACGAACTTCTTCCAGTGACGGTGAAGACAAATGGGTTCGCCGAGATAGCGGAGGCAATCTGTGAGCGAGCACTCCCGCTCAAGCAAACAATGCCCCTCGACAAGACTCCAGTGCAGACCCACTTCCAAATCTGGAGTACTTCTGGCCAGTTCTACCGCGGCTTCAGTACAGGGCGCATTCACAAGGAGGCTCGCACTTGTGATGATCCCCTCACAATGGGCGTCAAGAATACCCTGATTGACCTCGGGGGACAGCCCGAAATCGTCTGCAGTCACAATCAGCTGGCGGGTGGCTTGGCTCAATCCTCTAAAACTGAAGTTTCCAAGTGTGAAGTGCAAGCACACACGACATGAACATACTGACTCTCAACACTGAGGCCTACGGCGGTGGGGCCAGCCAGATCGCCCTATCTCTTATGGACTTCTACAGAACAGCTGGCCATGATTCATGGATGTTGAACGCCGTTCATAATGACACAAAAGGACAAACTCGGGTCCTACAAAACGATGATGCCCGCAATCCTTTGTTCCGTCTGACTAAGCGGCTCATGGAAGTGAGCCTGCAAAAACGCATACCTTTTATACCCAAACTTCTTAGGTTAACACTTTCTGCGAGCGAACCCAACAGGACCGTCAAGCTCCGAGCAGGAAGGGAAGATTTCTACCAGCCTGCGACTCGAGGCATTCCTGAACAGCTAAATCCCCGTCCTCAGGTCATACACGCACATAACCTTTTTGGCAACTATTTCGACTTGCGCGAACTGCCAAGAATCTCACGCCAACTTCCCTTTGTTCTCACCCTACACGACATGTGGACCTTCACCGGTCACTGCTCCCATCCACTAGATTGCGAGCGGTGGCTACAAGCTTGCGGACAGTGTCCTTATCTTGAGCTCCCCCCTGCAGTACCCCGAGACAGCACTGCCGCAAATCTTGCCCTGAAGAATAAGATATATAAATCCTCCATGGTACATGTAGTCACACCCAGCCGTTGGCTCATGGAACAAATGGAAAAATCCATCCTACGCCAAGGTTCTGCTTCGACCAAGGTCATTCCCAACGGAGTAGATCAGAACATCTTTAAACCCGGCGACCAAGCAACTGCCCGAAAATATCTGGGCCTACCCAAAGACGCAAAGGTTCTCCTATTCGTAGCTGCTGGTAGCCGAAGCAACCCATGGAAGGATTACGAAACCTTAGATAACGCAGTAAAGATACTCGCCTCTAAAAAACAGGACACCAAGCTTATTCTACTTGCACCCGGAAGCAAGAACGCAGGAAACCACTATCATGGCGTAGAAGTCCACCCCATGCCTTGGATCTCTAACAGAAGTGATTTGGCACACTACTATCACGCAGCCGACCTGTATCTGCACGCAGCCCATGCGGAAAACTTTCCCAACGTCATTCTCGAAGCGCTCTCCTGCGGTCTGCCAGTTATAGGCACGCGGACCGGGGGCATCCCAGAGCAGATCGATGAAGATCGCACAGGTCACGTCGTCCCCAAAGGTGATGCCCAAGCAATGGCCGAAAAGGCCCATCTCCTGCTCACCAGTCCGGAGAAGCGCCAGAACTTCTCGGATGAAGCCGCGCGCACAGCCAAAGGCGCTTACTGCTTTAAGCGCATGGGCCGCGACTACCTAGCTTGGTTTGATGAACTTCTAGAAGCCGCATGAAAACCTGCCTCCTACTCTGGTTCAGCTGGCAATTCGACAGAAACATTCCGCGACTGGACGAACTCTATGCTGAACGCTTCCCCTGCCGATACTACCTGATGCCGTTCTATCAGGGAGACCATCCGCACACCATCCCCATCCACGAAAGCAGCCTCCACTTCCAGAACTATTTCGCCCAGGCTGACAAGGTGCTGCCTCAGGATGCCGACTACTACGTGGTCTGCGGGGACGACATGATCCTGCACCCAGACATCAACAACGACAATCTCGTCGACTTCGTGGGATGCGGAGACAAGGCGTACGTGAAGTACGTCAATGCCGTCACAGACCACTCCTTCGCCTGGCACCGTTTCAGCGAAACGATGCACTTTCTGGATAAGTACCGGGCCATTCCGTTCCAAGAGATGATGCCCTCCCGTGAGGAACTGCTAGAAGTCTACCGAAGGCACGGCATCGAAATATCCAACATCGGCCTGAAGAACTTCAAGGGCGTCTGGGAGAAGAAAGTGTCCTGGGAACGGGTGAGGGCTGGCATAAAGTACTTGCTCACGGACCGCAAGCGATATGCTGAATGGCCTCTTGTCGAGGGCTACTGCGACTTCCTCGTTGTCCCGCGTAAGTATTGGAGGAAGTTCGTCCACTACTGCGGAATCCTTGGTTCGATGAATGTCTGGCACGACTGCGGGGTGGTCACTTCGCTATTGCTGGCATGTGACGAAGTCATGCAAGAAAAGGATTCCCCAGCAATTGGTGTCGAACTCTGGAACCAAGCGGTCGACGACCTCTACGACAAGTATAGTGGGGACCTAGATGCGCTCCTTTCCGACTACGCTCCCAACCAAATTTACACCCACCCCGTCAAGCTCAGCCGCTGGCAGTAGCCACGGACACCGCACCCACCACAATGAAAGTTCTCATCACCGGCTCCACAGGAATGATCGGCGGCCATTTCGTGACAGCCTGTGAAAAGAAAGGCTGGGAGACCCATGGACTCTCCCGCTCCACCTCCCACAGTCGCCAGAACCCGATCCTCAACCACCAGCACCACGAATGCGACATCCTCGACCGCGGCAGTCTCCTTACGCTGCTTGCCCGACTCAAGCCGCACATCATCGTGCACATGGCGGCACAGGCCTTCAACGGCGCCTCGTGGGGCAGCGAGGACTACACGCACCAGGCCAACTTCACAGGCACTCTGAACCTCCTCAACGCCGCCCGCCAGGAATCACAGCGGGCTAAGATACTCCTTGCGTGCAGCAGCGCACAGTACGGCGACGTCCAACCCGAAGACTGCCCGCTTCAGGAAGACCGGCTACTACGCCCCATCACACCTTACGGAGTCAGCAAGACCTCCTGCGAGACCCTCGGGTACCAGTATTTCGCCAACTATGGTATGCAAGTCTACC
>MDSZ01000069.1_pt1 | contig 13135 bp, 10 predicted proteins | sample 811201 | NCBI WGS metagenome assembly MDSZ01 (sample SAMN05326647, study PRJNA326480) | marine metagenome | isolation source: seawater | place: Indian Ocean: North | collected 2010
TATATTGTTGCTATGCTAGCCGAAGATATTATTGGATACAAAGATACTCATTTTGGCGTTAGTGCCGCGCCTGTAGAAGGTGCAAAAGAAACCGTAAAAGATGATGATGGAAATGACATAGAAGTTGATGTAACGATTGATCCCACCAATAATCCAAAATTTTCAGAAAAATTAAGAGAAAACGGTTATAATTCAAGAGGAGATGGAGACAGAGGATGTACGCAATCAAAAAAAATTGTTAGCGATATTAAAAATGTTTACCAAGATCAAAAATATAATGCATATGAAAATAAAGAAAACAAATGGAAAGAAATAATTGGAGGCAATAGATATTTAGCATGCAAAGGACTATTAGATCTTAAAAAGGTCAAAATTTATAATATAAATTCTTCTGCTAGCAGTACTTACAAATATCCCGCTGATCATTTTAACTTAGAACATTCTTTTGAGAATGCCTCAGCGGCTATTGCCAAAGACCCTCCTGATGGTGAGGCATGGGATTACTTTTTTTACGATGAAGCAATGTATATTGGAAGAATTCAAATAAATTTAAACAATGGAACGAAAAGAAAGTTTTTATACTTTCAATCAGACTACACAATAAAAAAATAATGAATAAAAATAAATTTAAAAACATTGTGGGATTCTCTCTTATAGAGATGTTAATTAGTTTAATAATCTCCACAGTTATGATGGCTGCCATGTACACAACTTACAACATTGTGAATAAAACGTATTCACAAGTAGCTGATCGAGCTAAAATAAGTAGCGCAGGTAGAGATATTGTTGAAATGCTTATGAGAGATATAAGAATGGCAGGATTTAAATATTATCGAGGCACAAATACAGAGGGAGTTCCTACAAGTGATTATTTAACTTTTAACACTGGAAAAATATATAATGCAGCTTCAGATTCGTATGAAAGAATTTCACTGAATGATAGTCATGATCCATTAATAATTATAAAAGATCATTTAGGGCTTGGCGAAACTCGTATGACAAAACATAATGAGGGTGATCCTGATGCTACTCCGCCAGAGCCGGGTGACTTGTGTTGTGATAAAATAATTATTGTTTATGGTGACTATAATCAACTTCATACAGCAGAACCTATTGTTCAACCCTACAAAAGATACAGAATTACTTATTTTGCAGAACCTATTTCTGTTACATCATCAGGAATAGAAGATAAACGATATGCTGTATTTAAAAAGCATGAATGTTGGATACAAAGAATGGATGATGTTGGCGGAGCATGGTCAACTACAGCATCAGCTTCTTGTCCCGGACATTTTGACAGAGAAAAAATAAGAGATCATGTTGTTGATATGGAATTTATTCCTTTCAATCAAGACGGTAGAATAATAACTCCAGCGCCAAGACCGGATAATGACTCAGCTATAGATTTGTACAATATTAGGTCAGTAGATATCAGGCTAACTTTTAGATCTCATAAAGATTATTTTAATAAAGCTGACCCAGATAGATTAGTAATAGGATTAAATAGAAGCCAAGTATTTCCAAGTGATAAATATCTAAGAGATTCAGTTGTTGTAACTGTACACACTAGAAATATAGGTGGTGGAATATAATTTATGAAAAATAAAAATGAAAATGGTTTCGCTCTAATTTTAGCAATAGTACTTCTTCTTGCCATGTCACTAATGGGAGGATCTTTAATAGTTATTTCTGCTGGAGATCATAGAAGCAATACTTCTAGTGACCATTATCAGCAAGCATTTTATGTTGCTGAAACAGCATTGCTTCAAGGAGAGAAAAACTTAAAAAATTCAATGATGGGTCACTGGAAAATAAGTGGTAGTGATCTAGTTAGAGATATTGAAAATGCTAAATCACCACTAAATGATATAGAAGTTGGCGGAGCTAACAATACGTTAAAAGCTGATCATAACACAGCATGCGTTAAAAGTTTTAGAAATATAACAAGAACAGATTTTAAAGTTGCACAACATGTAACAGATCAAAGTTTTTATAAATTAATTGCGCCAATAATAGTGGCTGATGAAGTTATTGATGGCCTAGAAACAGATCCAGCAGGAAAAAAATTTCAATCTGAAGAAAATTACATAAAAAGATTTTATTATGAATATTTTTCAGTTTTTTTAGGAAGCATGGAGTTTAAGGGAACTGGTTCAAGTATATCCAAAACTTCAACCACTAAGCAATTGTCAGGGGTTGCCTATAAAATATATGGGTGTGGAATTATGAGAGCTTCAGAAGCTCTAGATTCAAAGATTCAAATATTAATACCGCTAGAATCAGTGGTTATCTTTAATTAATATGCCTATAATAGTTTTTTCATCAATAATGTTTCTTTTCAAAATGGATTTAATTTTTATAATCGGTAAAAATGAAAAAAAATATTAAAATTTTCTTTACATTTATATTTGTATTATTTTTTACAAATAAAGTAATCGCTTGTGAATTATTTAATATTGAACCTGGATCAGATTTATCTAGTTTATATAAAATTATAGGCGAAGTTGAGATTGATTTTGAAGGTTATGAAGAGGAATCAATTTTTAGTGTTGTCCTAGATAATAATGCTTACTGTCAAAATCCTGAATTAAAATATAGTACTTCGCATGTATATATTTATAATAAATTAATAACAGGGATAGAAATTAAAATATCAGAAATTAGTAAAATGGACCCGTCATTACCGGATAATCCTCTTTATAATTTTTTAAATGGAAAGTATGCAAAAATTGACAAAGAAGTGGAAGCAGAGGACTGGACAGGAGTTAAGCAAGTTCCTTCCGGAGCTAATTTTATTTTATATGCTAAATTAAAAGATGGTGATTATATATTAGAGTCAGCTCTTTTTACCAATGAAGAATATATTTATCAAACTGAGGGAGAAGAAATAATAGAGTTACAATACTAAAATGAAAAAATATTTTAAAAAAATTATATTCATTTTGATTTTAATTTGTTTTAATCAAAACATATATGCAAAACCACTACCACCCGGGTCTGGCGAAGGTGACGTACCTGCTCAAATATTAATTTTGCTAGATAGTTCTGCAAGTATGAGCAGAAGAATTAGCGGAACAAGAGTAAACGAGATCGTGGGAATATCTATGGATTCTGATGGTCGATATTATGCAACTCAACATTCGGGAAGAAGAGGGGTATTAAGATTTAGTACAGATGGCGAAATAGACAGAACATATAATGGAAATAGAGGAATATGGGCTGGTAATGCAAATGATAATTGTACCATGTGGCATGATAGTGCTGATGGTCAATTTAAGTCTGATTTGAAGTCTGTTAATACCTTAGTTTCTAATCCATACCAAGCTCAACATGCACAATTTGCTACAGACGATGCAGGTAGCACAATGGAAGATGTTATGTTTGTTATGGGAAATAATAAAGTAATAGGGGTAGGTAACGATGGATCATGTAAATATTATATACAAAATAACATGAGGTTGATTAGAAATATTGACGTTAAAGACTACAATAATAAAAGTTATTTAATGTTTCATGGATTTAACGCTTCGTGGCAATGTGAAATGAAAATTTATAACCTGACTGATAAAAATGTTACTTCCGTTATTATGGGAGGATATCCTTCACAGCGTTATGTGTGCTATAGTTGGAGGTCAGCACTTAACAGCGACATGACTAGATTTTATACAGCTTATGGTGGCAGTATATACTGGTTAAATCTGGAACCGGCAGGCACTCATAATTACCAAATGACTGCTGCGGATCGTGACAATACAAACCACGCTTTCCAGGGATATTGTGCTCGACAAAATAGAAATGGCCAATTATTTCAAGCAGATAATATAGATGTTTCTCCAAATAAATCAGGAGATGGCGATGATATAATATTTACAGTATCAAGACGTGGCGATAGGGTGCAAAAATTTGAAATAGACCAAGCTTCTGGCGAAGGATGTACTTTTATAACTGATGCTGGCAGATGGAGTAATGCTTCAAACAAAGGATCAACAGCAGGTACTGTAGAAGCAGCTAATATTGTTACAAAAAACCCAAGAGGTCTTTTTGTAACTTCAGATAGAGTTTTAACTGGAGGTCAAAGCGGAAAATTAAATGTAATAGATGCCGATCTTTTAGATGGTACCAATGATGATACGGCTTGGTTAATGGAAATGGGCTCAGACCCTAGGAATAGATGGCAAGGAGCAAAACTTGCTATTAAAACATTAATGAATGATCAATCTTTAACTTCAGGTGCTCATTTTGGATTTGGTCACTGGAATGCTGGACATGGAGCAGAAAATGGATTTTACAAAAACACATGGCCTTATGGTGGAAAATATTGCCATAGAAGACTAGGTTGCAAGTATTATGGTGGTTGGGAGAAAGAAACAGCCGCAGATGGAACTGTTTTAGAACATCCTAATGGACAATCAAAAATATGTCATTCTGATGGTTGTGTGATGGTCGGTATAGGGCCCAATGGTTATGAAGATATTTTAAATAAAATAGATAGCATAGGTTTAAGATGGGGTACTGACGGAGAAGCAGTTGGCCAGATGGCAGAAGGATATTTTACAGATACAACGATAGGAGATCCAGATAACCCCACAGTAAGAGATAATAAATCCCCTTGTCAGCTAAACTATGTAATTGTTATAGGAGATGGTAATTGGACTAATCATAACGCATTCAAAACACACGTTACAAATTTAAGAAAATTATCGAATGGCGGAGTTAAAACTCTGGTAGTTGCTTATGGCGATGGAATTAACGCAAGAGGTATGGCAAATTTTGATGCAATGGCAATAGCTGGAAGTTGCAATGCGGCAGGCGATGCAGATTGTGAAAGTACAATAGTAGCTAGAACGCCAGCTAAATTAAAATCAGAACTAGAATCAAAAATCAGACAAATTCTTGCAGAAAAATTATCTTTTACAGCACCCTCAATTACCGCAACTGTTGAAAAAGGTGGATCGCTTTATCAAGCACAATTCGAATATGCCCAATTTGGTGAATGGGAAGGTACTATTTTAAGAAAAACTCTTACAAAAGATAAGGTAGTAATACATACAGTTCCAACATTTGAAAAACCAAATGATAGTTACACAGATGAAAATGGAAATCCTAACTGGAACGCAGGATTCAATCTAGTTCAAAAAGCAAAAGATGATGGTAGAAGAATTTGGACTGTAGGTGAAGAATTAGACAATGAAAGTTATATTGGTGTACAAGAGAATTCTTGGAATAATTGGAACGAAGATAATAGTGATGCAATTCAAACTGAATTAGAACGTTTAGGTAATGAGGTAGTAGACTATCATTCAGACACATCACCATGCGGTGACCAAGATGACGTAAAAGGATTAATTAATTTCATGAGAGGAGATGATTATTTTAATTACAAAGGTGTATGTGGAACAATTGATGAAACCAGAAATAGGGTGATGGGAGATGTATATCATTCTCAATTAATTGAAATTGGTGCACCGGAAGCAAGCACAAGTTATACTAATACAAATCAGGAGGCGTATTGGAGACATATTAATGGTTATAGCAGCCAATTTGTACAACAACATAAGGATAGAAAAAGAATTTTATATGCAGGATCTAATAGTGGAATGCTACACGCATTCGATGCACTGACAGGTGAAGAGGAATGGGCTTTCATTCCTCCATTTATGTCTGGAATACTTCCAACAATTATGAATTCAAATTTATTAGGCAAAGTTGATAGTAGTAGAGCCGCAAAAGGCGGAACTAATGCAATTTATGGAGTTGATGGATCTCCCATTGTTCATGATGTGTTTATGAAAGGCTTGGATGATACGGGAGAATGGGAAAATGTACCAAGGTGGCATAGTATTTTAATGATACCTTTTGGAAGAGGTGGCGCAGGTTTTTCTGTGTTAGATGTAACAGAACCCGTAATTGAAAATGATAAAGGACCAATGCATATGTTCACGATTTTTAATGACAACGTGAATAGCAAAGTGTTAATTGCTAATAATCGTGGCGAAATAACAGAGCATGAGTATTCCACACCATCTTCTGGAATGGGCGACTCATTAGAAGCACAAATGGCAAAAAGGAATTACCAAACAGCCGAAGATACAGATGGAGGATTTGATAGCGATACTACGGACGCAAGAGATGATATATCTGCATGTCAAAGTAATACAAGCGCAGGAGTGACTGGAAATAAATTTCATACAGGGGGAACAGCTTCTTGTTATAAAGGCCGTACATTTACATTTGATATGGTAGCACCCACAAACGATGATGGATCAATAAATAAAGATACTCTCACAGTTTTTGAACTAGTTGGTTCAACTATGAAAAAAACTGATTATCAATCAGCAAAAATGGAAAATGGTAGATTAATTTTAACGTTTGCTGCAGACAAAACATTTAATTTTAGTGGTAGTGCATTAAATGAAGTCCCAAGTGATAATTTTACTGTAAAAATTTCTTGCCATGCAGAAACTGGAGTTCCATACCAATGGGATTATAGTCAACTGGGAGAAACCTGGTCTACTCCTAGAATAGCGAGAATACCTTCTGCAGAACCTTCAAGAAGAAATGATTTATATTATGACAGATATGTTGCGATTATGGGAGGTGGAAAAGGTGCTGCAAATTCATGTGCTGGCTCAGCAGTATATTTAGTTGATTTAGAAAAAAAAGGAGAAATATTTGGAGCCGTAAAGGAGGGGGATGGAAACGATCCAGTTGCGCTAAACGGTGGGCCAATTAGAATTGTTGATACCGATCCTGATGGAGTAACACTAGAAGATGGGAGTAAAGAAAAAACAAATAATGGAAGCGATATTGGAAATTCATTACCAAATAGCCCTGTAGTTATTACTCCCGACACAGCACCAGGAATTCCATGGAGAGGAGCAATGGTTTATATTAATGATTTCGAAGGAAAAATTACTAAAATTAATTTAACTAATTCAAATGAACATGGAGCAGAATATTTTAGCCAAACAACTTTAGCTAGACTTAATGCAAACAAAGTGAACCAAAGGTATAGTTACTTTAGTATGGATGCTGGAATAGGCCAAACAGATGGTGAGCTGTGGTTGTTTGGCGGGACAGGTGACTTTGCAAACCTTGGCTTAGTAACCACTGGTATGGACAATATTTTGTATGGAGTTAAAGATGAAGACTATCCATATTTTAAACATTTGAATGTAAAAATACCTGCGCCATATACAACAGCCGGTGCTAAAGATCCAAATTTTTTCAAATATGCACATATGGGGGCAGATCAAGCGACATCAATTGACGATACTAAACTTTGTGTAGCAAAAAGTGGAGCAGATTCCACTACTGCTTGTCCTGATGCTTCGAAAAAAGCTTGGAGAATTAATTTAGATATTACGGGAGACATTCAATATAGAAAAGTAACAGGTGCCCCTAAACTTTTTAAAGGTGTTGTATATTTTCCAGTTTACCAACCACCTGCAAAAGGTGGAAACAAGTGTACGATTGGAGATGCTTATATTTGCGCTGCGGATGATGAATGTGGCAATAATGTTTCAGGTTTATTAAAAGAAGCAGAAGGAACATCCACAACATCAATTTCAGGTACAACTGACGCAGTAGCTGAAGATACAGCGGGAAGAACAGAAAACCCATTTGCTTGTAAAGGTGTGAGAGCAGGTATATTATCAGAAATAGTTGTATTTGCTGATCAGCTATTTGCAAACGTCGCTGGACCAGATGAAGATAAAGATACTTTATACCAAACAGATGCTGCAAAAGGTGAGGTTTCGACAAGTCGTGGTAATTGGAGAGACAGTTCCAACTAGACAATTTATATTGCATGGAATGTTTAAAAATTATTTATCATTTTCTAAGTCAATAATTTTTGTTTTAATTTTAATTATATTACCTACTAATTTGTTTGCAGAGACTCTTTCTTCGTCTCAAACAAACACTAGTACTGATACCATTCAAGACTATACAGTTAATACTGGCGTTACTCTTACTATTCAAGATGCTTCGCCAGGTTTAAAGATTACAGGAAGCGATAGAACTTTAACGAACTACGGCTCTATACGAAGTGAACAAGATGCTGAGGATGGAGTTACAAACATAACAATAAAGGCAGTTGGCCCTACAGATGGAGCTTATGATGTAAAAATATATAACTACGGTACAATTTACCAAGAAAATACATCAGCAATTTTTGTTCCGAACAACGAAGATCAAAATGGCGATGGTATTGGTGCTTATATATATAACGAAGGCACTATCCAGTCTGATGATGTATGGACAATAAGATATCACTCATCTGATTATACTAAATTTGATAACTATGGAACTATAACTGCCCCTAACAGTCAATATACTTTTAGAGGTTACAGTGATAACTATACAACTATCAATAACTATACAGGAGCCTTAATTTATGCTGAAGGCTCAGGTGCAATATCTCAAAAATGGGGATCACTGAGTAATCAAACGACAGTTAACAACTGGGGAAAAATTTCAGCAGAATGGGACACAGTAACATTAGGATACGCATCTGTTTTAAATAACTACGGAGAGATAGTTGTACAAAATACAAGCTATAGTTCAAGAGCGGCTATACAGATATGGGGTGACAATAGTACAGTGAATTTATATGACGGAACTCTTTTAGTTGGTACAATTGATGCAGCTGACAAGAGTCCATCAGGAAGTACGCTTAATCTAGATCTTTGTTCTTCTTATTATTTTGCAGTTGAAGGTACATGGACAGTTAATGATAACTCAGGATGTGGAAACTTAGTTTATAGTGGTGGATATGCCCAAGGAGTATCTCTTTTATTTCAGTCAGCTGCAGATGAATTAGGAGTTTTAAGAACAGATATCATTAATGATGTTTATGATTTTGCAGAAGTTGCAATGGAAAATGATGATAGTTTTGTTTTGCCATTAAAATCTTATACTAGAAGAGAAAAAGCAGAAGAATCTGTAGATAAATTTGCCAGCAACACCAACGGAGTTGCTTTCGGTTTTCCAACGGTAGGTAATAAAATTGATGGGCACTTAGTATTTAATTTGATGAATAACAATATAGATTTACTCAACCACAACATTAAAGACACAACATATCAAGTTGGTTTATTTCTAGGAGATCAAAATATTAAAGCAATTTTAGGATATCACAATTATGAAGGAGATCGTACTAGATTAAATAATACTGTTGCTAGTGGTAAAGATGCATTCACCCATAACAATAGTTCATTTTCTTCAATCCTTGGCAAGCAGTTTTCTAAAAAAATAAATAATAATTCATATTTAAAATCTAATTTAGATATAAATTTTGAAAGGTTCTCAAGTTACAGAGAGTCTGACAATGTAAAATTTATTAATAGAATGTTAGGCCAAACAATGGGTGAGATAACTTATGGTTGGAAAAATTTACCAGACAATAAATTTCAATTTAATCCTGAAATAACATTAGGATATAGAACAATAGTTGATGGTAAGAACCAAAAGTATACATTTCAAGGAACAAAAAAAACTTTCAATGGAGGAAGACAAGAAGGTTTTAATGGAAAACTTTCATTATCAGCAGACTATTCTTTTGCAGCAAATACTAAATTAGCTTTTGATGCTTCTGCTAAAAAAACAAACTCTAAACAAGAAACATATTCTTTCAATCTAGGTTTTAAAAGTATATTTTAAATTTTAACTCAACACTAGATATAAGCCACCACCTTCAAATGGCACAAAGATTTTAAAATAAAAATATACAATCCAACTAAACATAGTTAACATTGTAAAAAATATTAGAGCAAGTCCTACCAATGTATCTTGATTTACTTTCTTTCTCCATTTTTTTGGAAAAAAATTTAATGAATAAGCATAAACAATAATAAAAATATTAAATGCTGAAACAATGATATTAAAGAATAAAAATTTTTCCATTAGAATAAAATATTTTTTATTTCATTTGCAAAAGAAACATAAACTATACTACCAATAATTATATAAGGGCCAAATGGAATCTGTGAAGTCATATTTCTAGATTTATTTAAAACTGAAGGAATTACAAATATTAGAGCTACTAGAGAAGAAATAAAAATTGTAAAAGGTATACTTAACCATCCAAACCAAAAACCTACCACAGCTAATAATTTTGCATCTCCAAGCCCCATTCCTTCTTTATTTCTAATTTTTTTGTAAACAAAAATTATAACCCAAATTATTAAGTAACCAATTAATCCTCCGATTAAAGAATTTATATAATTTGGGAAAATTACTTTATTTAAATTTGGATCAAAAGATTTTAAAAAACCTATAGCCATTAAAGGAAAGGTTAACTCATTGGGAATAATGTAATGTTTTAAGTCAATAAAAAAAATAATAATAAAAAAAATACTTAAAATTAATAAAAGCAAAGTTGTTATTGATGTTCCAAATATAAAGTAGATTGCTAAAAAACTAATCGCTGCAATCAACTCTACCAAAAAATATTGAAAATTTATTTTATTACCACATGCTCTGCATTTGCTTTTCAGCAATATAAATGACAACAAAGGTATGTTGTCGTACCAATTTATAGGGCTTTTGCAAGATGGACAAAAAGACCTTTCTTTAGCAATGCTTTTGCTTAAGGGAAGTCGGTAAATGCATACATTGCAAAAACTACCAAATATGCTTCCAAGAATAAATGCTGCTAAATAAACCACTTTTTATATTTTTATTTGAGATGCAAACTGCAATATGCCATCGATACAATATTGCACAAATATAACTGCGTCTTGAAGATGTAAATAAAAATTTGGAGAGTGTATTATAATTTCCATTCATGCTAAAAATATCAAAAATAAATCAAATATGCAAAATATAAAAAATGTTTTTTAAATCAAAAAAACCAGAACCAGTAAAAGATGACTCTAGTGCCAAAGATTTAGCACTCATAACTCAAATGAATCAAGATTTGGCAACCACCCTTGATTTAAATGAAACACTCCAAAATACTCTCGAAGTAATAATTAAAAGAATAAACGCACAAGCAGCAAATGTATTTTTAATAGAAGAAAAAAAACAAGTTTTCCAATGCATTGCATCAAAGCATCAGGCTTATTTAGAAGAATATGAAATACCCCTGACCCAAGGAGTTATGGGTAAAGCTGTACTACAAAAAAAATGTATTAGAGTTGGAGATGTTAGAAAAGATGTAAGAGAAATAGCAGAATTTTATTTTGATTTAGACAATAAAACTAATTTTACAACTTATTCCGTTTTGTGCGCACCACTTATTGCTGCAAATGAATGTATAGGCGTAATTCATTGTTTAAATAAAAAAACTACCAATAAACTTTTTGAAGAAAGCGATAGAAAACTTCTTGAAACTCTTGCAACGCCAGCAGCACTTGCAATTAGAAATGCACGTATGGCTAAAGAGCTTATAGATAAAAACATAATGCAAAAAGAAATAGAAATTGTAGGAGATATTCAAAAAACTTTATTATCTAAAAATAAAGAAGCACCTTTTCCTATTTCTGGAATTAATATTCCTGCAAAAGTAGTGTCTGGTGATTTTTATAATTTTTCTGATCTTGGAGATGGCAAATATGGTTTTGGAGTTGCAGATGTATCTGGTAAAGGAATTAAGTCTTCTCTTTTAATGTCTAAGGCATCAAGTTTATATAGATGTTTAAGTAAAACAATGTTCTCGACTGCAGATCTTTTAGATTTATTAAATAAAGAAATTTGTGAGACAGCAGCACGTGGAATGTTTGTAACAATGTTAGTTGGAATTTATGATAGCATCAAAAAAGAAATTTTACTTTCCAATGCTGGACACGAACCTCCATTAATATATTCAGGCGATGGAAAATTTTCTAATTATACCGAAGCTGGCCCTCCACTAGGTATTATGCCAAAGATAAAATACAAAGAGACAACTATAAAATTTTCTCAAAGCTCAATGTATATTTTTACAGATGGAATAACTGAAATTAAAGATCCCAAAGGTGAAATGTTGGGAGCAGAAGGATTTCAAAACTATATTAAAAAATATCAATCAACTCCTAACAATGAACGACTTAAAATAATTATTGAAGATATTGTTAAGTCAGGGAAAATACAAAAAGATGATTTAACCATTGTTGTAATAGACGGCAAATAAAAATATGAGCTTATATAAAGTAATGTTTTTTTTTGCTATAGTTATAAGTGCCGTTCTTTATTGGGCTACTTCAAATATTTGTAGATACAATTTTGCATTAGAAAAAAGTACTAACGATTTAAATATTGTTACTGAAGAGATAGATCCATCATTAGGAAGTGCAAAATATTATTTATACACAGATTTAAATTGTAATTCTGTTAATTCAGAATGGGATTACTATAGAGTAATAAAAAATATCAAAACAGTTACAGTAATTATCTATCAACAACTCAATACAGATATAAAAGGCAATCCAAATTAGTTTTTAATACTTAAAAAAGCAAAGAAAACTTAAAATGGGTAAAAAGATTGATTGTACCTATTTTAGGTTGTAGAATACTCTTAATAGGGAGAATAAAAACTAATATGAGTTCAGAAAAAACCACAATAGGTGATAAAAAAGTTATTTCTTTTCAAGAAATTGTAAAGGACAAAGGAATAACAGATCAAAATTTTTCCCAGGGATTTTACCACTGGGTAATGTTTATTCTTACCTTATACACGAGAGTGCGTGAAAGTTTAAAAATGGACTTTGAATCTTTTGTGATTTTACAAGTTGTAGTTAGTCATTCGGTTTACGAAGCAAATAAATCGGGAGGAAAAACTTTTTCAGAACTTGAAGATAAAATGTCGAAAATTACACAAAAAAAATCAAGTAGAAATTCGAAATTAACTTTCGCTAGCATTGCCGAAGTTCTTCAGCTACCAAGAGAAACAGTCAGAAGGAAAGTATTAGCACTAACCAAACGTAATTATTTATCATTTAATAACACTAGTGGAATAAAACTTGGGCCAGAATATAAAACAATATATAAAAACTTTGTTACACAAACTACTTTAGATCTAAGTTCTGTAATCAGAAAATGGAAAAATAGTGGAGCATTGGAAACTTTGATCGAATTAGGGGATAAATAATGAGTAAATTATTTTATGCATTATATGATTTAGGAAATTCAGCTTACACTATGGTTATAATAA
>MDSZ01125408.1_pt1 | contig 13135 bp, 11 predicted proteins | sample 811201 | NCBI WGS metagenome assembly MDSZ01 (sample SAMN05326647, study PRJNA326480) | marine metagenome | isolation source: seawater | place: Indian Ocean: North | collected 2010
AAGGAATGTATTAGAAAAAATCAACACAAATTTATCTGATAGCTCTGATTTATATGGTGCAGTTAAGCAAATTAGGACGAATAGATTTAAAGTGGATATCAACGAGGAATTACAGCCTTTTTATCTTGAGACATTGCTTAAAAAGGCGTTTTATGAGCAAAATATAGATCAGGATTTTGTCTATGGAATTTATGATTGCTTTACCGATTCTATTGTTTATGGTAATTTAATAAAGTTCACCACGGCTGCCTCTTATGAACCCATTTCATTGGACGAGGCAGGAATTACCTCGGAGAACTTATCCATTAAAAATGATGGGCACTATTTTACCGTTTTTTTCCCTAATGTAGAGGCAAAATCCATCGAACCTGTTCGATTTATTTCCCCTTGGATTTATATAGGAGTAATCATTCTGCTTGTTCTGGTCTTCTTTGCCTACAGCCTTGCGGTGATTTTTCGACAGAAAAAGTTATCTGAAATCAAGAATGATTTCATTAATAATATGACCCATGAATTAAAAACCCCAATATCTACTATTTCATTGTCAAGCGAAATGTTGATGAGAATAAAGAAAACGGATGATTTTCACAAAATAAAAAGATATGCAGGAATTATTTTTGATGAAAATAAACGATTAGAAAGTCAGGTAGAAAGAGTTCTAAATGTGGCAAAGCTGGATAAAGATAAATTGGTATTAAACAAAGAGAAAGTTAATATTCAAGAAATCTTGGTTCAGCTAAGTGAAAACTTCGCACTTATCGAAAAACAAGAGGGTGCCACGATTCAGCTTGAAATAGGGGAGGGCAGCCATGAGATTAGGGTAGATCCTGTACATATTACCAATGTCATTCACAATTTAACGGATAATGCATTAAAATACAGTAAGAAAAACCCAAGCATTTTAATCTCAACATCGGTAAACAAAGAAGGCATTGTTATTCAGTTTAAAGATGAGGGAATTGGTATTAAAAAAGAACATTTAAAATCCATATTTGATAAGTTTTATAGAGTGCCGACAGGTAATATACATGACGTAAAAGGTTTTGGCTTGGGGCTTTATTATGTGAAGCTCATCGTTGAGTCTCACAATGGGTCAATAGGGGTAAATAGTCAGTATGGAAAGGGTAGCACCTTTACCATAAGACTTCCTTTTTCTTGAGTTTTTTTAGCTTGGCGTCGGGTTGAGGAAAGAGACCTTTTCTTGACATACTTTTATCTTTTCCTAATAAAATAATTTCTTCCTTGATATCGGAATAAGGGGTTTCGGCATGTAAGACATATGTTCTTTTTATTTTTTGATGTACTTGATATGTCCCCTCATATACTTTATCGTCGATTTTTATCATGATTTGGTTTTTTTCAAGTCGAATCTGTAAGGTACTTGAATCTACCTGAATAAGGTCTTGACCCGTATTGATTGCATACCCAAGAATAAGACCTTTATAAACACCCTGGTCTCTTTTTTTCACTTGGGATAGTGATAAGTAAGTGATAAACATAAAGAGTGAAAGAATAACCATCTTCATAGTCTTAAAATTAACATATTTATTTGTCTTTAAATGGTTATTAACTTGTTAAAAAATCCTTTATCATATTTGTGACTCAAAGGGTATTTAATTCTATTTTTGGAGTATGAGACAGTACCACGATTTAATCAAACACATTTTAGAAAACGGAACAAAAAAAGAGGACAGAACAGGAACAGGGACTTTATCAGTTTTTGGCTATCAGATGCGTTATGACCTTAATGCAGGTTTTCCTTGTGTGACTACTAAAAAACTTCATTTAAGGTCAATTATTCATGAGCTTTTATGGTTTTTAAAGGGAGATACAAATATCAAGTACTTGAAAGACAATAAAGTTTCCATTTGGGATGAATGGGCGGATGAAAACGGAAATTTGGGTCCTGTTTATGGATCTCAATGGAGAAGCTGGCCAACTCGTGATGGTCAAACTATAGATCAAATAAAGGAAATAATAAGACAAATCAAGGAAACACCTGATTCAAGAAGGATTATTGTTTCCGCATGGAATGTTGGTGAAATTAAAAATATGGCGCTCCCACCTTGTCATGCGTTTTTCCAGTTTTATGTTGCTGATAATAAATTAAGCTGTCAATTGTATCAGAGGAGTGCTGATACATTTCTTGGAGTACCATTTAATATAGCCTCATATGCGTTATTGACGATGATGGTCGCTCAGGTTTGTAAGCTGGAGCTTGGTGATTTTGTTCACACATTGGGGGATGCACATTTGTATTTAAATCACCTCGAACAAGCTCAATTGCAAATAAGCAGAACCCCGAGAGAATTACCAACAATGAAAATAAATCCTGCGGTCACCGAAATTTTGGATTTTAAATATGAAGATTTTGAATTGCTGAATTACGATCCTCACCCGCATATAAAAGGGGCAGTTGCTGTATGACGAAGTTTTCACTTATAGTAGCCATGGATTGTGTTCATGGAATAGGTAAGAATAATGACCTTATGTGGCATTTGCCTAGAGATATGAAATTTTTCAAGTCAACTACAGAAAATCAGGTAGTGATTATGGGGCGAAAAAATTACGACTCAATACCACAAAAATATAGGCCTCTTTCAAACAGGCTTAACGTAATCATTACTCGAAATAAGGATTTTAAGGCTCCAGACTGTATGGTTTTTCACTCACTCGAAGAGGCATTGAGTTATTTAAAAAATGACGATCGAAAGATATTTGTAATCGGAGGAGGGGAAATTTACAAAATGGCTATTGATAAGGCTGATTTAATTGAAATGTTTATTACGCATGTAAATGGCGAGTTTAAAGCGGATACTTTTTTTCCTGAATTTGACAAATCAGAATGGGTAAAAGAGCTGCTTCTATCACAATCCATAGATGAGAGGCACGCGTACGAATTTGAAACTTTTGTTTACAGAAGGTCTGATAAATAAAAAACCGCGCTAAGTGCAGCAGTTTCTGTTCTTAATCTGTTTTGATTGAGTTGCACAGAAATATATCCCGAATCTTTCGCTAAGCGGATTTCCTCGTTGGAAAAATCTCCTTCCGGTCCAATGAGAAAAGGTAGAACTTCTTTCATTGTGTTTGCACGAATCTTTTCGTCTAACCTACAGTGTCCAATATAACCTTTTGGGTGTTTCTCGAGGAACGATTCAAATGTGGTGGGAGCTTCAATTATCGGAAGATGAAATCTTTTTGATTGTTTGAGTGCGGAGACGGTAATTTTCTCCAATCTTTTTTCATTGAAAGATTTTCGTTCGCTATGCTCGCAATTGATAAGACTCAGCTTGTTTATTCCAACTTCAGTTGCCTTTTCCATAAACCATTCAAGTCGATCGCTACTTTTGGGTATGGCCATGGCAATATGAAGCATTTGTTCTGAATGAGAGTGCACAATCTTCTTTACAATTTGCACTTCACACCTCTTATGGTGATCGTCAATTATTTTACAAATAAATTGTTCACCTAACCCATTAATGATCTCGATTTCATCTCCGATTTTGTTGCGAAGAACTCTTACGCAATGCTTTGATTCGGTCTCAGAGAGCGTATATAAATCGTGACCAGAAGTACATTCTTTAGCATAAAAAATCATCAATTCACCAGTTTAAAGACAAGTTCTTTCATGAGGTCAGCATCCTCAGAGCTTGCATCACCGTAACCTTTAGATTTCAAATCAAATTCTTGAAGTATCTCTATGTTTCGAGCAATTTTTTTTGGGCTAAACCGATTTTTTGCTTTAGAGAGTTCTCCAGCGACAAATGGATGTACACGAAGTGTTTTTGCAATCGCTTCTCTAGAATTTTGTTTAATAAAATGAATCTTCAATATCTGAGAAAAAAAAGTAAAAAGTGATGAAACGACCTGAGGTAATTTTGCGGCTTTTGGATTTAATTCGAAATAATTAATGATTTTGTATGCTTTGTCTAGCTCTAAAGCGGATACGGCATTTGTTAATTCATATACATTATAGTCTTTTGAAACACCAATATTTTCCTCAATGACCTGTCCGGTAATTTGTTTGTCCTTCCCTAATACAATCCCAAGCTTCTCAACCTCGTTTACTATGCGGCCTAAATCATTTCCTAGAGACTCAGACAGAAGCATTATTCCTTTAGAATTAATAGAATATCCAACACTTCGAATGTAATTTTCAATCCATTCACTGAGTTGATATTCTTTAACTTTTTGTGAATGAAATACAAGCCCATTTTTCGCGCTTAGTTTGAGAGACTTTTTTCTTTGATCGTATTTTTTGTGTTTATAACACACAACAAATATGGTGGATGGATTTGGGTTTTCTAAATATGGACATAGCTCTTCAAGTTTACTGAAATATTGTGCCTCTTTCAGTACAACCAATCTGTGCTCGCTACCCATCATGGGAAATGATTTAAGCTCATTGATGAGCATTTTAGGCTCAGCACTTTTACCATAAATTATAGTCTGATTAAAGCCTTTTTCCTCTTCCTGAAGACAATTGTTGATTACGGCGTCACAAATGACATCTATAAAATATGGTTCTTCTCCATGTAAGAAGTACACGGGTTGGAATTTTTTAGATTTTATTTCTTTTATAATCAGCTTATGACTCATGTTTTTTCTCCCAAATTTGAATCAATTCAATCAAAGTTTTGACTGATTTATGCATGTCTTGAACCACCACGTACTCATGCTTGGAATGTATCGCCATTTCTCCCGTAAATAAATTTGGACATGGCATGCCCATGAAAGAAAGTCTGGATCCATCTGTTCCACCTCTAATGAGATCGAAATAGGGGTCAACTCCTACATTCCTCATGGCCTCCTCGGCATATCCAGTTACGTGAGGGAAATCATTCAAAATTTCCTTCATGTTCCGGTATTGTTCAGTTACTTCAATTTGATAAGTGACTCCGGGATTTGATTCTGCAATTTCTTGAATTTTTTCTTCAATAAGTGATTCGTATTCTGCAAGTTTTGCTGTATTGTGATCTCTAATGATAAAATCAATTTCTGCTTGCTCTAAACCTCCTGCGATGGACATAGGGTGAATAAATCCTTCTCTTTTTTCAGTAGTTTCTGGAGTCATTCTGTCTTGTGGAAGAGAGGTGATGAGTTGAGATGCTATTTTTATGGCATTGATCATTTTATTTTTAGCATATCCAGGATGTGCACTCACTCCAGTAATTTTTAGCTTCAGGGCATCTGCTGAAAAGGATTCATCTTCAATTGAACCCAATGGTCCTCCATCTAGGGTATATCCGAAGTCAGCATTAAGCTTCTTCATGTCCAGAAAGTCAACACCTTTTCCTATTTCCTCATCCGGGGTGAATAAAATTTTAACGGGTCCATGAATAATATCCTTATTATCGCGTAAATGTTGAACGAAGTCCATAATTATGGCAATTCCGGCTTTGTCATCTGCACCAAGAAGAGTAAGGCCACTGGCTGTAATTACATCATCACCTATTTTTTTAAGTAAGTAAGGGTGCTTACTTGTTTCAATGACCTGGGAGTTGTCATCGGGAAGTACAATTGGTTGTCCCTGATAATTTTCATGAACAATGGGTTTGACATTCGTGCCGCTACAATCTGGAGCTGTGTCCATATGAGAGCAAAAGCAAATTGTTGGAATATTTTCTTTAGCTGAATTAGAGGGAATCGTACCAAAGACATAGCCAAATTCGTCCATTTCAACATCTTTTACTCCGAGCTCCATAAGCTCTTCAACCAAAAGTTTACCTAGATTTTTTTGCTTCTCTGAAGAAGGAAATGTTTCTGATTCCGGATCAGCTGTTGTGTCAATTTTTGCGTAACGTATAAATCGATCTTGCGATGTGAAATTATAATTCATAAGGCAAAGATAAGAATACAATAAAATTGAGATTATATCCCTTCGATGATGTTGCGTAAAATTTTCAGTTCTTCAACTTTTTCTTGATTTCCAACTTTTTGAAAGGAAGAAATAAGATTTGTAAGCATTCTTTTGATGATAGCAGAGTTTGAACAAGGCTCAAAAAATTCTCTTCTATGATCAAACTTTAGCTCGTCTAAAAATTGTTTGATCTCATTCGTATTAAATATAACGCCATTTGAAAAAGCATTGATATAAAACAATACCCCAAATTCATTTTGTTCATTGATCATGGCACCTGAACCTTTTTCATCCATATAGGCAAGTACAAAATGGTTGGGTAGATTTACGCCGTATATGGGTAAATCTAGTGATTGAGCTACAATACTGTAAATCAAACATATACTTAAGGGGTTACCCTTTTTACTCTCAATTACAGTATTGATGTAAGAATTCACGGGCGAATGGTAATTTTTACTATCCCCATAAAATTTATGCTCTTTGAAAAATATTTTATTAAAAACTTTTACTTGCTCGTAGGCAGTTAAGTGATCATTCAATTCGAGCCAAATGTCTCTTCTTAGCGTTTGTATATAATCGCGAATTTCAGAATCAATGATGCCGGGATATTGATATCGTGCTACAATAATGGCCCCTTCGAGTAAATCTTTTTCAGGACAATCATTCCAATTTTTTAGTGCATTTTTTACCTCTTCGAATTGAATATCGTGAATGATATTTTCTATTCTACTCTGAAAAACCAAACCATAATAGTCGTCTTCCCAGGATTTTTCAAGATAAGGAATGGCTTTGCTCCCACATTTTATAAGCTCATCTCTCACATGGTGATAAATATCTTCGTCTGGATCATCGATTAATTTGACTAATGCTTTTATAGAAGGATTTTGACTACCCATGAAACAAATATATCTATGAGATTATTTAATTTCTGTGGGCCCAGAATTGTTTTTCAATGAACAATTGTTAATTGAATATTGAAACCCTTTTTTATAATTTGCGTTAAAGGGGTTGTATCAAAATTAACTTTGCTACAGGTTAATAATTAAAAGGAGACTTCGGTCTCCTTTTTTACATTTGGGGTAAGGAGTGTCTTAAGGCGATGTAATGCTCTTTGATTTTCATTGCTTTCAAAAGCAAGTCCAATTTTTTGTTTTTCTCTTTTGGTTAAATGCCAGGATAAGGATATTCTCTCATTATAGTCTTCGCGAAGGTTGAAGGTTATTTTTTCAAACGGAAAATCAAAGCTCTCACTACATAGTTTCATGAGCTGTTCTTGATCAAGGTCTTGAGTTCTCGTAAAATTATTGTACACATTTCCAAAAGGAAGGAAAATCTTATCGAGTAGTGAAATTTCTTTATAATGCTCATTTTCCATTATTCTTTTCGTGTCTCTGATTTCAATAATGACCACTCCTGATGTGTTGTTTTTAATCCATTCACTAAGTGCAAAGAGATAATCAATGGTCACTTTACCTCCATAATTATCGCGAATACCTGAGTCCATTAATTGCATTTCGGGAATTGTTGGCATACCCATCATGGGCATGATCATTGGGAACGTGGCATTTGCTCTTAGAACGCTTGAAAAACGTATTTCTTTGGGGTTACTTGAGCTAAAAAATGTTTGAAAGTCGATATTTTCATATGATGTACTTTCATTGTCTTGAATTAGAAAGCTAAGATTTTGAGAGGACATCAGCATACGTCTACCATCATTAACAATGGTAGGACTAAAAATCATAAGAGGGATTTCACTATTAAGCTCTGGGTTTTCATAATAACCCAAGGGGTGTTCTAAATAATTCTTTAAATTTTGGTGAAGCTGTTTTTCAAATTGGGCACCTCTTTCTTGCGTGTACTTTCGTCCATTGTATTCCATTTGTTTGTACCTCATGAAAAGGTCGCTAGTAGATGCAGAGAATGATAGCTTATTTAATAAATCCTTCCCTAACATGTCCTTGTAAATAGGGTCGTTTTTATCTTTTATGAGCCCGCGTTCCTTTCTTAAAATAAGCTCGCGGTAAAAAGCAGCGCCAATCATTCCTCCCGAGGCTCCAGTGATCATTTGAAGATGGCCACTTAAATTTTCGTCAAGAATTGCATCACAATTTGACAATACCGTAAAGGTCCATAATGCACTTCTAAGACCACCTCCTGATGTATTTAAAATAACCAGCTTCGGTTTAGGCTCATCAAATTTTTCCTTCCAATTATTAAGTATGGTTGTTATGGCTATATGTGATTCAGTAGAGTCCCCTTGGAGTTTATGCTTTTCTCTGATGTTCTTTAAATTGTACTCGATTAGTTTTTCCTTTGAATAATCCATTCCTATAGCATAGCTAGTGTAGCGAAACATGTCGAAATTTTTGGAAATATATGACATGGCAAGTATCGAAATAAAAATAGCAGGATAGGCCCATCGGTGAAACCATGATGTTAGGGCACCAAAGACCATAGCGATTATGGTTAATAAGGTGATAATACTCATGGACGCAGGGACCTCAAAAAGGGAATAATTACGCAAAAATCCAAGGCTTAAGAATGCAGATATAGTGATGATCTCAAATATTAAGGCATTAATTCGATTCTGTGAAAAGACTTGCTTAACAACTGATTCATCCAAGTGAGCGATACTTCTGCTTTTGTAAATTTTAAAATTTCTACCGATATAGTAAATATGTCTTTTTCTGTTTTCCCGAAAGTAATTGTACCATTTTTTGCCTGCGCCTTTATTAGTTATTGAAGAAACGGGATTTGATTCAGACTCACTGTCGTCTAAATCTCGGTTTCGTCTCAATGGAAAGAAATACAAGATGGATAAAAGAATAAAAAGAGAAAAACCAATGATAAAAAAGATATTGTATATCAGCACAGTTGATATGGGCGCAAATTCTTCATAAAGCTGAAATTTTGACATCTTCACCAAATACATAATGATAAATGTCAGTGGTATTAAGGCATTGTTTATACAAAATCGAAAAAATGGGGTGGAAACAACCACTAAAAAGGGGTATCTCGGTCCTAATTTTGTATAGCTGTATACATTGAACCCCATTGTAAATCCACCCAAAGAGAAACCCAATAGTAAAAAAGACCATAAGCTGACTTCGCCAAGGTATTCGGGCGAAAAAAATAGGAATGGAACTCCAAAATTAGCGCCGAATGATTCAAAGATGATGGCAAAAAGTAAAGCCCAATACAAAAGCCCAAAGAAATTGTACTTTAGGTGACCTTTGAGAAGAACAAGAGGAAAAAAATCACGAACCAATTTTAGCTTTTCAAGCATATACTCTATAAGTTAGAAAAAAGAAATTTGATTTTAAAGTTTTGTTCTTAATATTTATCTCACGTTAAGCTCTTTCATTGTCTTTAAAAAATGAGTATCGATATTTTGATTTTTGTGAAGCCCTTTATCAATCACCCATTTACCATTGACAATAGTCCCTTTATTCATAGAGCTATCTCCTGAATATATGATGGTATTACTCCTGTTTTTTGAGGAGGTGCTTTGGAGCAAAGGATGTTCACAAGATAATACCAAGGCGTCAAGAGGCTTACCTATCTCAAAAAAATCATTTTGGTCAATACCCATTGCTTTTTTACCGTTTATGTAGGCATTTTTAATCGCAAGTAGTCCATTGTCTCCACTGTCTCGATTTCCAAATGTATTTCTGTTGTGGGTAATGAGACGTTGTCCGTAATCTAAGATTCGAATTTCTTCAAGCGGGTTAATTCCAACATGGCTATCTGTTCCTATAGACCAGTTGCCATTAAGTTTGAGAAATTGTTTTAATGGGAATATTCCATCTCCTAAATTGCCTTCTGTACTCGGGCATAAAACAACATTGGCTCTTGCGTTTGAAATATATTCAACCTCTTCATCTATGAGATGCGTTGCATGAACCAAATGATAATTTTCATCAATCTCAATATGATTCGAAAGCCATTCCACCGGTCTTTGACCCAAATAAGATATGCATTCTTCAATTTCTTTGAGTTGCTCTGAAACATGAATATGTATCGGGATACATTCTTTCTTTAATTGACTTAAACGAATAATATTTTCTGTATCAACAGCGCGCATTGAATGTACCCCATAACCAACCGAAGCATTTGGAAAGTTACCTATACATTCCTCACAAGACTGGAAAAGTGCTAGGTAGTCGTCAATTGAATTTGATATGAATCTACGCTGCTCCTTCTCTGATGTTTTACCAAAACCACCATTTTGATAAAATATGGGTATGAGGGTGATTTTTATTCCTGCAGTTTGAGCAGCCGACATCAGTCGTTGGCTCATTTCAGCTTGATTATGATATTTTATTCCGTTTTTGTCATGATGCAAATAATGGAATTCTGCTACATGAGTATAACCATTTCGAAGCATCTCCTTGTACAGCATTGCCGCGATATGTTCCAATTGCTCAGGACTTATATTCAAGGCAATTTGGTACATGGTTTTTCTCCAGCTCCAAAAATCATTTTGAGTTTCTGTAAGTGGATGAAGCTCAGCCAAACCTGCCATTGCGTATTGAAAAGCATGAGAATGCGCATTTTGAAATCCAGGTATGGCAAAATCTTTCTGAGTAGGTTTGTCATCTTTTTCAATTGCTGTAATGATACCATCATCATTAGTTTTGATTTTGACGCTTTCTATCCAACCCTCTTTTTGCAGGATTCCTTTAAATACAAATTCATTCATTCATTAAAGTGATTAGATTCTTAAATGTTTTTATAAGTGTTTTCTTTATCACCTCTGCTTTCTTCTCATCGTAATTGAGCTCATTATTGGACATGTACAAATCTTTTGACATTTCTAATTGAAGTGCGTGTATCTTATTTTGAGGATTTCCTTTTGATCTTGTTAAATATCCACCTTTAAAGGGATGATTGTGTTTGACTTCAAGCCCACTTTCTCGTAGTGAGTTTAACGCATTATTAATGATTTTAGAGGAGGCAGTTGCTTCATCATTATTTCCGAGAATTAAATCTGGGAAATCTTCTTTTTGAATGGTCACTACGTTTCTCCGAATTGAGTGTGCGTCCCAAAAAATAACTTCACCAAACTCATTCTTAAGTTCTTCGAGTAGTTCGTCAATCTTCTGGTGGTAAGGCTCATAATATTTTATGAGTCTCCGATCAACTTCATTTCTACCTGGCTCAAATTCCCGAGATTTATACAAGGGATCTCCCAAAAAGTCGGTTGTTGGACATAAGGCAGTAATGATTCTTCCATCATTGTAAAGATTTTTATTTTGAGGAGTTCGATTCAAATCAATCACCCATCTTGAGTATACAGCCTCAATTATAGTTATTCCCAAAGATGCAGCAAAATCGTAGAGTTTTTCCAAATACCAATCTGTATCATCAGGATACAGCATCTTTTGTTCATCAAAATGACTTTGAATTTCATTTGGAAAACAAATACCACAATGAGGTATGCTGAGGAGAATACCAGTTTTATGCTTTGTTGGATATTTGATTTTGTATGGCAGCTCTTCTTTTTCGTGCATTATTTTTTTGATGTCTTTTTACACCAGCTTTTGCTTTATAAACTCAAATTGTTTTGGCATACTCATTGGCTTGAAGTTTTTTGCAGAGACAAAAACCAATTCTGTTTGAGCCGTCGCAATAAGCTTTTTGTTTAAAAAAATTGAATATGTAAAAATAATTTGGGCGTTTTTAATTTCATTTACCACTGTTTGGATGTGAATGATGTCATCGTACTTTGCAGGAGCAATATACTTAATTGAAAAATTCCTAACTGGAAGCAAAATGCCATCTTCCTCAAGTTGTTTGTATGATATTCCAAACTTTCTTAGTGTCTCAACACGAGCTACCTCGAGAAATTGCGCATAATTTCCATAATAACAAAAACCCATCTGGTCTGTTTCACCATATCTTATTCTTATCTGTATCTCGTGGGAGATCATTAATTTGTCTATTTTTTCTTTTGATAAAGCTAAATAAATATTAGATTAGTAAGGATAAAATTCCAACCAAACTGAAAGTGTCACTTTCACTTAAAAAAAGTTTTTAAAAAGTCAATAGCAAATCGGGTTTTTTTTTAACTTTTTTATGAGAATATTTGTCCTAAGAAAGTCAGTAGTCCATTATTATTGATTTAAGAGTTAAACCAAATTAGAAACAATCTGCTATGAGTAAAAACCACGAGGGTGCATGGGAATCTTGTCTAAAAGTCATTAAGGATAACATTTCACTTCAAGCGTTTAAAACCTGGTTTGAACCAATCGTTCCTATTAAACTAGAAAAAAACGTTTTGACTATTCAGGTACCTTCATATTTTTTCTATGAGTGGTTGGAAGAAAATTACATCACTTTGTTAAGAAAAGTGGTAAAAAAGCAATTGGGAAGTGATGGCAGTTTAGAATACAGTATTGTTATGGAAAATAATAATAAAACAAGCAATCCATATACCGTTAAAATTCCTGCTCACAGTTCAAACTCATTAAAAAATTCTCCAGTAAATGTTCCCATTAGTGGAAATGAAAAGCAAATAAGAAATCCATTTGTTATTCCTGGACTCAAAAAATTAAACATTGAATCTAATTTGATTCCGGCGTTTACCTTCGATAATTTTATTGAAGGAGAATGCAACAGGTTGGCGAGAGCTTCAGGTTTTGCTGTTGCAAATAAGCCAGGAGGTACGGCCTTTAATCCATTATTAATATATGGTGGAGTTGGTTTAGGTAAGACACACTTGGCGCATTCAATCGGAATTTCGGTCAAAGAAAATTTCCCGAATAAAACAGTACTTTATGTGCAGTCGGAAAAATTTGCACATCAATTTATTGACGCTATAAAAAATCAATCCACGAATGATTTTGTTCATTTCTATCAAATGATTGATGTTTTGATTATTGATGACGTTCAGTTTTTTGCTGGAAAGGAAAGAACACAAGATGTATTCTTCTCAATCTTTAATCACCTACATCAAAACGGAAAACAAATTGTATTAACCTCTGATAAAGCTCCCGTTGAAATGCAAGGAATGGAGCAAAGGTTGTTATCTAGATTTAAGTGGGGTTTATCAGCTGATTTAGGTACTCCAGATCTAGAAACGCGGATTGCTATCCTTCAGAAAAAGATGTATGGTAGCGGAATTGAATTGCCAAAAGAGGTAGTGGAATACTTGGCTTATTCAATAAATACAAATGTTAGAGAAATTGAAGGTGCTTTGAATACCCTTCTTGCGCAAGCTTCCTTAACTAAAAAAGCAATAACACTAGATCTTGCCAAGCAAATGGTAGATAA
>MDSZ01206987.1_pt1 | contig 13134 bp, 15 predicted proteins | sample 811201 | NCBI WGS metagenome assembly MDSZ01 (sample SAMN05326647, study PRJNA326480) | marine metagenome | isolation source: seawater | place: Indian Ocean: North | collected 2010
CAAGTAGCTACTACATTTGGTCTGGATAAAGCCACCATTTGTGAGCGTCTTGCTTGGGTAGAAGAAAAGGAGAATATACAAAGAATCATTAGAGTAGCCACTGATCCAATAAATTCAATTGGAGACTGGGAAACTGCTGACGAGCCGTGGCAATTTTTGGCGGCTTGCGAAGAATTCTACGCTGTAGTCATAGCTAAGACACGAAGTACCACTGGTTTATGTGTTGCAACTGATGCGACATGCTCAGGAATACAGATACTTGCTGGCTTATGTAGAGATAAATCAGCAGCTTCTTTAGTTAATGTCCTACCTAGTGATAAACCTCAAGATGCCTATCAGGTTATAGCTGATAAATGCAGACATCAGATACCCGAAAGACTTCGCCCTCATTGGGATAGGAGTCGGGTGAAAAGAACAATTATGACAATACCCTACAATGCTAAACCTTTTAGCAACAGGCAGTACATAAGAGATTCTTTCAAGGATGTCGGTATCGAGGTCGAGAAGGATGAGCTGACCCAGATGGTCAAAGCTGTCCGAGAAGCCATGGAGCTAGTGCTGCCAGGGCCTATGAGGGCAATGCGATGGATAGAAACTGAAGTTGCAAACGCCATAAGAAAGGGAGCTGAAGAGATATCTTGGACTACCCCATCAGGATTTGAAGTTACCCAGCGATTGATGAAATCTAATCGTAAAACGATAGAGCTGAAGTTACTGGGTCGAGTACAAATCAAGGTAGCTGACGGTGAAGATGGTGTCGACATACGACATCACAGGAACGCCACAGCACCAAACCTGATTCATTCCATGGATGGGAGTCTATTAGCACTCAGTGCCATACAGTTTCATGCACCAATTGCTTTGATACATGATTCCGTTCTATGTAGGGCAACTGATATGACCCATCTCTCCACTCTTGTAAGAAATACATACATGCATCTATTTGCAGAGCATGACTACCTACGTGACTTTGCCCAAGCTATTGGAGCTGAGTCTGAACCACCGATTATTGGAGACCTTGAACCGTCCGAAGTAATTGATTCCACTTATTTTTTCTGTTAATGCCAAGAACAATACACATCACGAAAGATCCTGTAACCCTTGAGGGCTATCAGGCGATATTAAAACCAAGTAAGTTTGGTTACTCCTTGAAGGCTGTTGTCGGTCAGGAAGTAGTCGACGCGCTTGAGACTGAAAGAGCTGACTGTCTTAAATGGGCAGAGTCAAAACTAAAAAATCCTAAAAGATCCACTTGCCGTCCCGAACCATGGGAAGAAGTAGAGAAAGGAAAGTACATAGTTAAGTTTTCATGGGCTGAAGATAAGAAACCACCTGTTGTAGATACTGAAGGCGTTCTCATAAAAGATCTAGATACACCTGTATATGAAGGATCAAAAGTTAAGATTGGATTTCATCAGAAGCCATACATACTTAGAGACGGCGTAACCTATGGCACCTCACTCAAGCTATCTGGAATACAAGTTGTATCCATAATGGCAGGAGCTGGAGTAGACACAGGTGACTTAGATGAAGATGGCGTAGCTGAGTTGTTTGGTAAGACTGCTGGATTTAAGGCAGAAGACCCAAACGTCAGTCCAGACCTGGCACCTAGCTCTGTCGAGGATGATGATTTCTAATGTTCAAATCAGGATTAGAGGAGAAAGTCTCTGATCTCTTATGTGAACTAGGTGTTGATTATGAATATGAAAGCGTAAGTTTGGCATATACAATTCAGCACCTTTATACACCAGATTTCGTACTGCCCAACGGCGTAATACTAGAGACTAAAGGATATTGGAGACCCGAAGATCGACGCAAAATAAAACAAGTAATGCTCGAGAATCCGGATATAGATTTGAGGATCGTGTTTCAAGATCCCTATAAAAAAATTTCAAAGAAATCAAAAACCACCTACGCAAAGTGGTGTACCAGATATGGAATTAAATGGTGCGCCTTTCATGCGATACCCATAGATTGGCTGACATGACAGAAAGCGAATTTATAAGACACGAACCTTGCAGCAACTGTGGATCATCTGACGCTAACAGCATCTACTCAGATGGTCACAGCTTCTGCTTTGCTTGCCAGACTTACGTAGCTGGCGACGACGATATTCACACACATAAAATGCACCCAAATGTTCAATTCAAAGGATCAGCCCAAAGGCTGCAAAAACGACGAATTAGCGAAAAAGTATGCCAATTTTACAAAATATACAGAGACGAGGCATACCTACGATTCCCTTATTACGACAGCTCTGGATGTCTTAAAGGATTCAAAGTAAAGAGTAAACAGAAAGACTTTAAATATGAAGGAGTTTCCACTGATACCTTATTTGGTCAACATCTTTTCCCAAACAGCGGTAAGCGTATCGTCATTACTGAAGGCGAACTGGATGCCGCTAGTTGTTATGAAGCGATGGAGAACTGGCCGATGGTTTCGCTACCACATGGGGCAGCGGCAGCCAAAAAAGACCTTCAGAAACAAATACCTTTACTACAAGGCTATGAGGAAATAGTTCTATTTTTTGATAATGATGATGCAGGACGAAAAGCATGCGAGGAAGCGGCATCGATCCTCCCTCTGGGAAAAGTCAAGATCGCAAGACTCGAACAGTACAAAGATGCATCCGACGCACTGCAAGCGGACGACAAAGATGCTATTAGAAGAGCTATCTGGGATGCTAAGGAATATCAGCCCGACGGCATAGTTGACGGTAAGTCTTTATTAGAAGAAGTAACCACTCCCAGCCCACCTTGTGATCACCGATATCCCTTTCCAGGACTGCAATCTATGACCCATGGCATACGCTATGGAGAACTGACAACGATCACAGCTGGAACTGGTCAAGGCAAATCTACTTTCTGTAGACAGCTGGCAACTGAGTTACTCAACTCGGGAGAGAAAGTCGGGTACATCGCATTGGAGGAATCCAACAGGCGAACAGCTTTAGGACTTATGTCTGTGGCTGTAGGCAAAGCCTTGCACCTTGGCGAACATGATTATTCCACTTTAAAAGATGCCTACGATTCCACTATCGCTAATTGGAACCTTTATCTATACGACCATTTTGGTAGCTTATCTTCGGATACTATCTACAGTCGCATCGAATATATGGCTCTGGGTCTAGATACAAAAGTAGTTTTCCTTGATCACTTATCCATATTATTGTCTGGCATGGACGGGAGTATGGATGAGAGACGCACCATAGATAAAACCATGACTGATTTAAGAAGTCTGGTTGAACGTACAAAAATTAAATTATTTCTAGTTTCTCACTTACGTAGAGCACAAGGAGATAAAGCCATAGAAGATGGCCAGAAAGTCAGCATCGGAATGCTGAGAGGATCAGCAAGTATAAGTCAGTTATCTGATACCGTTGTCGCTTTAGAGCGTGACCAACAAGCAGACACTGACGTCTCAACTCTAAGAGTTCTAAAGAATAGATACTCAGGGGAGACAGGCATAGCTGCATCACTTAAATACGATAAATCTACCTGTAAATTCAATGAAACTACGGAGCCAGTTTTCTGTCCCAGTACAGACTTCTGAAGAAAAGAAAAAACCTAAAAAGAAAAAGAATGTCAGAAAAACAAATGCTGATATTTGATTGCGAAACCGACGGATTATTACATGACTTTTCTACGATACATTGCATCGCCATCTATGATGCCCAAAAGGAAGAAACCTTCGTATTTAATCATCAGGGTGATCAATGCGGACCGATCACGGAAGCTTGTCATTGGTTATCCAGTGCTGATGTTATTGTCGGTCATAATATTATTTCTTTTGATCTACCTGTTCTTCGGAAAAGTTACTCTTGGTTTGAGCCTAGTGGGACTGTTATTGATACTCTTACTCTATCTCGGCTGTACCATCCAAACATGATGGATATAGACAAGAGAAGGAATATACCAAGAATGCCACTACAACTTTATGGAAGACATAGTTTAGAAAGCTATGGCTATCGCCTTGGCGAATATAAAGGAGAGTTTGGTAAGACCACAGATTGGAAAGAATGGTCACAAGAAATGCAAGATTATTGCGTACAAGACGTACAAGTAACAATCAAATTAGTTGAACACTTTAGGAAAAAAGTATGCGAATCCTAGATTTATTTTCTGGGTATGGTGGCTTTTCTTATGGTGCAGAGAAATTAGTTGGAGGATATACAACAACCCAGTTTGTAGAAAAAGACGAATTTTGCCAGAAAATTTTAAAAAAACACTGGCCGAATGTACCAATACATGACGACATAAATACATTTAATGCTAAACCAAACCAATACGAATTACTCACAATTGGCTGGCCGTGCCAGGATATCTCAGTCGCTGGCAATCAAAGAGGAATTAAATCAGGTACTAGATCATCTTTGTTCTATCAAGGAATCAGATTGTTGCGAGAGCTTCAACCTAGATTTGCCTTATTTGAAAATGTCAGAAACCTTATCGGACACGACTCAGGAAAAACCTTTAAAGAAGTCCTCTTCCAAATTGCCAAAAGCGGGTACGATGCGGAATGGCAAGTGTTATCCGTGTCAAAACATGCACGAGGAGTTCATAGAAGAGAGCGCGTATTCATTATTGCCTACCCCAAATACTTTCGATTATCTCCCACCGAGAGGTTACGAATCTATGGTGAAGCAAACAACAATACACAGGAAAGGCAGAACAAAATTGAGCAACTTGAGAGAAGCTGTGAATCCATACACAGTAAAATTATTCAACGCCCTTCAAGCTGGTCAAACGGAAGATATTTCCTCAATCCCAATCCAAACGGATATAGTTCTAAATCCACAATATGTAGAACAGATAATGGGTTTACCCGTGGATTACACAAAAGTCGAATAACCGCGTTGGGAAATGGAGTAGTACCTCATGTTGCTGCAATTCCATTACAACGAATTAAAAAATTAAATGAATACTTTTCCACCATTAAATGACGCCTGTCAATTAGAGCATCGCGTCGCAGAAATTTTAACGGAACAAGAAATACATGGATGGTACTTTGATGAACCAAAAAGTCAGCAACTTGAATCACATCTCCGAGGAGAGATGGAAAAACTTGTTGAAGTACTTCGAGAACAATTCCCTCTCATTGGAGGAGCGTTGTTCACTCCTAAACGAGATAACTCATCCCAAGGATACAGAGAAGGAGCACAGCTCCAAAGACTAAAAGAATTTAACCCAACATCAAGAGATCACATAGCATGGATTCTGACGAATCGTTTGAATGTCAAACTGACCAAGACCACAGCGACTGGGAAACCAATTATCGACGAGACTACATTGACGGAGATAAATATTCCCTTCTCGAATCAATGTGCGAAATGTTTGACGATAAAGAAGCAGCTTGGAATGATATCCGACGGCGTGAACGCCTACAACAGGCTTGTTACTGGTAATGGAAGAATACATCACCATTGCTCTATGGCAACTAATACTTTTAGATGTGCCCATCGGAAGCCAAATTTGGGGCAAGTTCCTGCTTCAAAAGAATTTAGAGAACTCTTCAAAGCCAGTCCAGGACTGGTAATGGTGGGATCTGACTTAGCTCAAATCGAGTTACGATTACTCGCTCATTATTTAGCGAGATATGACGGTGGCAGATATGCCGACCTTCTACTTAACGATGACATTCATCAGATAAACGCTGATAAGATTGGCATCTCAAGAAGACAAGTCAAGACTGTAACTTATGCCTACTTATATGGTTCGGGCAATGAGCGACTAGGTTTGTCGTACGACAGCACCTTGAAGTCAGACCAAGCTAAGAAGAAAGGAAAAGAAATTCGCAAAGCATACGTCGAAGCTATTGATGGACTAGCTGAACTACAGGATGCCGTCGTAAAGAAGGGATCAGGTGGATGGCTGAAAGCTATCGATGGAAGGCGTGTACCAGTTGACTCAACTCATAAGAGTCTCAACTACCTTTTGCAGTGCTCCGCAGGAGTCATCGCGAAGCGTTGGATGGTAATAGCTAACGACTTATTTAAGAAAAATAATGTTCACACACATCAACTAGCCTTCATTCACGATGAATTGCAGTTTGAATGCGAACCAAAAGATATCATCTCCACAAGGTATGGACTAGAAGCGTCAGCAACTCTAGCTGGAGAATACTACAACCTAAGATGCCCAATCGCCGCTGATGCGAAGCATGGAGAGACATGGGCAGACGTACATTAATTTATGAAAAAAATAGATAGAAATGGCGACTCATGGGAATATTTAGTCCTATATAAAGCCAGTAGAAAAGAATGTGAAGTTTCGAGGAATGCCTACAAAGTAGGACCTTATGATTTGATTCTCCACATCAATGGAAAGTCCTATAAGTGCGATGTAAAAGTTGACACTAAAAGATATAAGGATAATTACTACCCAAATCCCAGATTAAGCAAACTTCCTGACGATGTTTACATGATTTGCGTGAATCCAATAACTGAAAGAGTTTATTGGCATTCAAAGAAAGTACCAGTTGGATTGGAGGCGTTTTGGGAATGAAATTACTGATTGATTGCGATTACATTGTTTATAAATGTTGTGCAGCTACAGAAACAGAGATTGATTACGGAGATGACGTAATTGTTGTTAGTTCTAGCTTCAGCGAAGCATACAAATGTGTTCAAAGAGAGTTAGACAGAATAAAACAAGAATTTGGCGAATTTTCGGAAATTATTCTATTTTTTACAAGCCCCAATAATTTTAGGAAAAAAATTTTTCCGGAATACAAAGGGCATCGAAATAGAAAAAAGCCCTGTGGATTCAAAAGGGTAGTAAACAAACTTAAACAAGATTATAAGGTAATTGTTCGGGAAGGATTGGAAGCTGACGATGCACTAGGTATCTACGCAACCAAGTACCCAGACAACGTTATAGTCTCTCCTGATAAGGACATGAGGCAGATAGCTGGCAAGTTATATGACTTCAAAGAAACCGTAGACATTACTCCAGAAGAGGGTGCTAGATGGCATCTAATACAAACCATGAGTGGCGACAACACAGATGGTTACTCGGGTGTGCCAGGAATTGGGATAAAACGTGCCGAACAAATCTTTAAATTAAAAGGCTACACATGGAAAGCCGTTGTAGAAACTTTTGAAGAGAAAGGCATGACAGAAGAGGATGCATTAGTAAATGCAAGACTCGCTCGGATACTAACTGTCGATGATTATGACTCAGAAAAAAAAGAACCCATACTCTGGACCCCCACGACCGGTTACAGAGTTGACGATGGAGCAGGACTTGAAGCTACGCCAGCTTGAAATCCAATGTTCAAAACCAGAGACAAAAAAGGAGGACATAACTGTTGTCCTTCTAGCTCTACAGGAGCAAGCATTTGTCTTAGGAAATTGTGTAAAAAACCTTATAGAAAAATGGCCAAAACCACCAACGACCACGGACCCTCGTACTACAGACGAGGTGCCATTGATGTTTGGGATTTTATTAGAGACCAAGGACTCGGATTCCACCTCGGAAACGTGATCAAGTACATATGCAGAGCAGGATATAAACATAACGATATAGAAGATTTACAAAAAGCCGTCCACTACCTACAGAACGAAATTGAATACCGAACCAGAAACAATAGCTAGGACTGGAAGAGTCCAGCAATGGATTGATAATCCCACCTCACGTCTACCCGTTAGTTGCACGATCTTCGTAGTTGAAGACTCAATGGAGGGAGCAAATGGAATCGAAGCAAGCTGGCGATTTGTATCGCATGCTCTGCGCTTTGGAGCAGGAGTTGCAGTCCACCTGTCGAAACTGCGACCCAAAGGAACTGAAACAAATAAGGGACCTGACACGCTTGTTGCAAGCGGTCCAGTGTCCTTCGGAAAAATCTACTCAACATTAAATGAAATACTTAGAAGAGGCGGTACGTACCGCAATGGTGCCTGTGTCTTGCACCTTGATATTAATCACCCCGATATTCTTGAGTTCGTGCTCGCAAAAAGAGAAGAACTCCCATGGGTTAAGCGATGTGTTGATGTCACCCCAGAGTGGTGGGATAATACAGAAGCTGGAACAAAGGAAGCAATCCTACGAGGAATTGCAGCGGGAGATATTTGGCTCAACAAAGTAAAATACGATGACAAAAACAACAGAATCTACTCCAACGTCTGCCTGGAAGTTTACTTGCCCTCACGTGGAACTTGCTTGCTCCAGCATGCCAATCTCGGTGCCTGTAGTGTGCGCGACCTCAGACAAACTTTCTCTAAAGGTATGTCCGAGCTGTGCGATCTTCATGGCAGAACAGGTGTTGGAGGGTCTGGAGAATACTTACCCTCGAGTATCGATAGGCAAGTCGGGTTCGGAATGCTTGGCTTGGCCAACTTCCTCAGACAAAACCACATCACCTACAAACAATTCGGAAACGAACTAGAGAAGATAAACTCTGGCGTCCCGTTTGAGTTTTCACCAGCCGGCTATGCAGCAAGAGAATTACTCTTTGCGATTGAAGATGCAGCGAACATAGCCAGAAAAAATAATATGGTAAGAGCATTTGCCATAGCTCCTACTGCATCATGTTCATATAGAAGTAAGGATCTAGAAGGGTTCACTTCTACACCAGAAATCGCCCCACCCATAAGTCGTGTAGTCGACCGAGACTCAGGAGAGTTTGGCGTAACCAGATACGAATACGGAGACGTAGAAATTGCCAGCGAAGTAGGCTGGGATGCATACAAAAAAGTAGCTGACAACATCATGTTGATGCTAGATAAAACAGGCTTGCTTCATGGCTATAGCTTCAATTCTTGGAGCGACATGGTGACTTACGATGAGGCATTTATAGAAGAGTGGATGAAATCACCACAGACTTCTCTTTATTATGCACTTCAAGTTATTTCAGATACGCAAGATAAGTCAGATGCCTACGCAGCACTGGATGAGTCAGAGATAGAAAGTTACTTGGCAGACATAATGAGCAACAAACCAGACGAAATGAGTTGTGACTGTCAACAATGAACCCTTACGAAAAATTATTAAAAAGAAAAAGAACTTGGACACCAGTCCAAACCACCAAAGGAAAATTTAAAGATGGAGCAGAAGAAACCATCTACCGTGCTCTTGCAGTACGCCACATGGAACTACCAGTTGGCGACTTTATATCAGAAGCACTCGATGAAATTCCTGAGAAGGCTAGAGAACTTCTGGAATCAAACGTGAAAGATGAGATCAAGCATGACCTCGCACTCGGATACATCACCAACGCCCACGGCGTAAATGATCAAGCTGAAGCTGAGGCACTACGCCTAAGAGATGCTTGGATGCAACATGCTGATCACACAATATTAAAAGCTCTTGTTATAGAGCGAGCTATATTCTTTGTTCTCTTACCGTTCTTCAGATTCAATGGAGACTCTGGATTGATGACTGTTTCGGCAGACATCTCCCGTGACGAACAAGTCCACGTAGCAACAAACTCCCTGGTATCACTAGAGTTAGGGCTAACACCTAGTCCATCTCTAGACAAACTAAGGAAGGCTACTATCAATTGGATTATGCAGCCACTGGCTATGCAGAATGAAGATAAATATTTGAGCAAAAAATTTTGGCTCGATGCAAGCGACCGCCTTATGTATGAAGGCAAAGCACCACAATTAAACGAAACTAAGGCTGGCAGAATGCCGGCGTTCTTTGAGCATGACAACCGAAATCTCCCTCAATACGCTTAGGCTTCATAACGATAGGTTAGACAAGCTTATAAATAATCTTGAGGAAAATTTTGGATGGAAGCCAATCCATCCTAAAGAAGATGTACAGACAATAATGTACCGAGCTGGACAAGCCAGCGTCATTGAATATATAAGATCCATTATGGAGGAAGAAATCTAATGTGTGTATTCGGAGGGGGAAACCCAGCACCACCACCACCAGCTCCATTGCCACCACCACCACCAGTACCTCCTGCACCTCCAGCTCCATTACCAACACCGGAGCCAGTTGAACAGGACATAAACCCACAGGTACTTAAAGCTAAAACAAAGAAAGCAACTGGCGAAAACGCACAAGGCTCAAGTCAGTTAATGATACCTTTAGCACCAAACGTTAATACCGGAGCCAATCAAGGAGCCGGCGGAGGAATCAATAAATAAATGAAGACAACAGCACGTGAGAGATACAATCAATTAAGCAATGATCGAAGACAGTTCTTAGATAAAGCTATTGAGTGTTCTGAACTTACGTTGCCTTACCTTATACAAGACGACACAAATTCAAAACCAAACCACGAATCCTTAAAGGTACCTTGGCAATCAGTAGGAGCTTCCTGTTGTGTGACGTTGGCTGCGAAGCTTATGCTCGCAGTCTTACCTCCACAGACAAGCTTCTTCAAACTCCAAGTAAGAGAAGATAAATTAGGCGAAGAATTTAATAACCCACAAGTAAAAGGAGAACTTGATTTGTCCTTCTCTAAGATTGAGAAGATGATCATGGACTACATTGCTGCATCCAGTGACAGGGTGACTATTCATCAAGCACTTAAACATTTAATTGTTGGTGGCAATGCATTAATCTTTATGGGTAAAGATGGTCTAAAAACATTTCCCCTTTCAAGGTATGTCGTAAACCGAGATGGTAACGGTAACGTTTTAGAAATAGTCACTAAAGAATTAATTAGTAGAAAGGTATTAGAATTTGATATCCCAGAAGAAGTTCCCAACTCAGTTGTTGATGAAACGCAGAACAGTGAGAAGGATGACGTCGAGGTTTTTACCTATGTCAAATTAGTTGACGGTAGGTGGCAATGGCATCAAGAAGTATTTGGTAAAGTACTACCAAAAAGTAAGAGCACTGCACCTAAAGACGCCAGTCCCTGGCTCGTTTTACGCTTTAATACTGTGGACGGAGAAGACTACGGTCGTGGCAGAGTAGAAGAGTTTCTTGGTGACCTTAAAACATTAGAAGGTTTATCCCAAGCTTTAGTAGAAGGCAGCGCAGCCGCAGCTAAAGTAATCTTTCTGGTCAGTCCATCTTCAACTACCAAACCTCAAACAATTGCAAAGGCTGGTTCCGGAGCGATCGTGCAAGGAAGGGCAGAAGATGTACAGGTCGTCCAAGTAGGCAAGACAGCAGACTTTGCGACAGCAGAAAGAATGACTCAATCTATAGATAGAAGATTGAAAGAAGCATTCTTAGTTATGAATATAAGGAATGCCGAGAGGGTAACAGCAGAGGAGGTACGCCTTACTCAGTTGGAACTAGAGCAGCAGCTAGGTGGAATCTTTTCACTATTAACTGTTGAGTTCCTGATACCTTATCTCAACAGAACCTTATTAGTTTTACAGAGAAGTAATCAGATACCTAAGTTACCTAAAGATATAGTCAGACCTACAATCGTAGCTGGTATTAACGCTCTAGGTAGAGGACAAGATAGAGAATCTTTGACACAGTTTATTGGAACTATTGCTCAGACATTAGGACCAGAAGCTTTGATGAAATATGTACAGCCACTAGAAGCAATCAAACGCCTAGCAGCTGCACAAGGAATTGACATTCTTAATCTTGTTAAGACAGAACAGCAGATGGCTGAAGAGATGCAAGCTGCACAACAAGCGCAGACACAGCAATCTCTTACAGATCAAGCTGGTCAATTAGCTGGTACTCCAATGATGGATCCAACTAAGAACCCTCAACTTGCTGCTGAGATGCAACAACAATTGATGGGTGAACAACAAGAACCACCAATAGAAGAATAAATGCCAGAAGAGAACACATTTACAATTTCAGATGCCCAACCAGAAACAGAGGTTCTGACTCCAGAAGAGCAGGACTCTCTGAAAGTTGGGGAACAATTAGAAGCCGAACATGAAGGCTTATTAGCTGGTAAGTATAAAGATACAAAAGATCTTGAAAGTGCTTACCTTGAACTACAAAAGAAACTAGGAGACAAAGATGCCGTATCACAAGAAGGGCAAGGGGACGAGACCCAAGAAGTAGAAGAACCAAAGGCAGAAGACAACCCAGCCATGGCATTAATAACTGATGCATCTGCTGAGTACTATGCCAATGACAATACTTTGTCCGATGAAACGATAGAGAAGTTTTCATCTATGAGTAGTAAGGACTTAGTTAATGCGTATGTTCAGTCACTAAAGAATGCTCCTCAGCAACAACAGGCTCAGGAAGTTGAGATGACTGACTCACAAATTAACCAAGTACAAAACTCTGTAGGGGGAGAGAAACAATACAACGAGATAGTTTCATGGGCTGGTAAAAACCTCGGTAAATCACAGATCGAAGCATTCGATGGTGTAGTCCAGACAGGAAATGTAGAGATGATTAAGTTAGCAGTAGCTGGTTTAAAATCTCAGTACTCCGATGCCAATGGATTTGAAGGTACAACCTTACAAGGTAAGCCAGCAAAAGCTAGTGGCGATGTTTTCCGTAGTCAAGCTGAATTAGTAGCTGCTATAGGAGACCCACGTTATGACACTGACCCTGCATATAGGGATGACGTCATATCGAAATTAGATAGATCCAATATAGATTTCTAAATAATGGCTAGAAAACCAAACACTTCCCTTGGGAAAAAGACTAAACACTTACGTCCTTGTCCCTCTGGTTTCGTGCGTAAAAACGGGAAATGCGTTCAAGCAGGAGTAGGTCCCGAATATAAACCATGAGTAAAAGACAGCAATACGAAAACCTACTGACAAACATTTATCCTTATGAACCTCCTATACAGGTTCTACCAAAACAAAAACTAATGACACCAGAAGCAGAAAGATTTAATGGCTGGGCAGCAATGCTCGGTATCGTTGCAGCTCTAGGAGCATACGCAACAACAGGACAAATAATTCCTGGAGTTTTTTAAATGGCAGCTATCTCAGTAACAAGAGAAGCATCCAGTAACTGGCAGAAGTTTTGCGAATGGGTAACAAGCACCAACAACCGTCTCTATGTGGGATGGTTCGGTGTGCTTATGATCCCTTGCTTACTAACAGCCACTACATGTTTTATACTCGCCTTCATCGCAGCACCGCCTGTAGATATAGATGGCATACGTGAGCCAGTTTCCGGCTCGTTAATGTACGGAAACAATATTATATCTGGAGCAGTAGTCCCTAGCTCCAACGCAATAGGATTGCACTTTTACCCGATCTGGGAAGCTGGCACTTTGGACGAGTGG
>MDSZ01024365.1_pt1 | contig 13133 bp, 6 predicted proteins | sample 811201 | NCBI WGS metagenome assembly MDSZ01 (sample SAMN05326647, study PRJNA326480) | marine metagenome | isolation source: seawater | place: Indian Ocean: North | collected 2010
CATTCGCCAATTTATCCATTAACTCCCCTGAAAAACTAACTCAACCCGGTCAAAAACCGAATAATAACTATGCATACAGTATTAGTTATTTCGAAAAATGTATCCAACCAGTGATTATATACTTAGATTTTGCCCTCAATAAATTCCCTTGATGCGCGTGCGTCCATTCAGCGGGCCATAGTAACGTTAGCCCTTTTTTGGGTTGCACCTCCAAATCATAGTGAGTAAAACACGTTGATCCTCCGTGCTCGATATCAACGTCATTAAGGTAAGTCATCCACGCAAAGACACGATGCAGAGTAGACAAGCCCGAACGTTCCGTGTGGACGCCTCGGAAGTGCTGGCCGCTTTGATATCTTTGGAGATTAAAGTCGCCAATCTGTAAATTTTCAGCGAATATCTTCAAAAAAGGCCACTGCTCCACATAATCTTGATAGCAAGAAAATAGGTTTTCGAAATATTCTTCAAAAACTTTATTGCCAGGTAGTTTGATTTCCTTTGGTGAGAGTGCAATATCAATACTATCTTTTACCTCCAAAGAAACACCGTCCGCGGTGGATCCTTCCTTTTGCTTTTTTTGATTCGACTCAAAGTAAGCAATTAACTCCTCGCATATTGAAAGCGGCTGCATTATCCATGCACCGATAAAATGAGGAGCTAAATTTCCCCCTTTAAGAGTTATTTTTTCCATATCAAGTCGCCCACTGCATAGATAACCCATTGTTTAAATCCAAGTTTATAACCCCGCCACCTAATGCCAGCTCGTCGAGCCCCTCCCGATGCTTGCCTTGACGAAGAAGTACTGTGCCCAAATTGCTGTGTGCTTCAGAAAAGTCTGATCTTAAAAATATAGCATGTCTGAAACTTTTTTCAGCTTCCTCTAACTTCCCCAACGCCTGAAGCGTAATTCCCAGATTGTTATGGATTTGTTCTTGATCTGCGTTCAGGTTGACGGCTCTCTCAAAATACCTTTGAGCAGAGTCCCAGTCACTAGCGTCTTTTGCCATGGCGCCTAGATTATTAAGAACACTCGATGATTCTGGGTTAATAACAAGAGCCTTTTCATAAGCAACTCTCGCTTCATCAGCTTTATTAATACTCTGACACGCCACTCCAAGATTTGTCCAAGCATTAGCATTTTCGGGATTCAGTTTAGTCGCAGCGGAAAGTATAGTTATAGCCTCTTCTATTTTTTCGTCCTGCCTAAGAAACTCTCCCAGAGAAACCATATAATCAACATTGGTAGGATCATTCTCATGTGCTTTTTTTTGCGCTTCTATTGCACCAGCAAGGTCATTACTATGGTAATTCAGTGTCGCTAGTAGCGCCCAAACTCGAGACAAGTGTGGTTTAAATGAGACAGCAGCCTCCGCATCTTTAATAGCGCCAGTTATATCCTTCTTCTTCAGTCGAAGAAGCGCTCTACTTGCAAATGCCTCCGCATAATTTGGTTTAGCCTGTAGCGCCTTTTCAAGTAAAGGAACGGCCTCATGATCTCTTTGATTGGCTGAAAGACATGCTGCTAGCACTAAGCAACTCTCTGGATCTTCAGGCAACAGTTCGTATCCAGATTGGGCTTTCTCTAATGCCTCTACCGGTTTAGCCTGCTTTAACCACAATCTTGCCTGATTCAAATGGACGCTTAACAAATCTGGGCTGATGGTCGCTGCTGCTAAGAGCGATCGTTCTGACTCCAATATTTGATTGTCCAGCAAGAGCACCTTAGAGAGCAGAGACAAGGATTCCGGATTATCAGGATGAGCTTCAATAAAGTTAGTTAACCAATTCTGCGCCTCGGTATATTCCCCTGCCTCGAGAAATTCAATCGCCGGAGAGAGCTCATCCCCATTCGCCAATTTATCCATTAACTCCCCTGAAAAACTAACTCAACCCGGTCAAAAACCGAATAATAACTATGCATACAGTATTAGTTATTCTGTCCTGTCTAACAGTACACCCTATGGTTTCATAGTTGGAGTCCTGTTTTCAATAGCTTACGATTTTCCTGAGCGGACTTTTCACCTTCAATGTCGAGTAGCAGTCAAAGTAATCGTATCTCTTATCATCAAACAACGTCGAATTGAGATATACTTAAAACCCGTAATGATAGGCTCCAATTTGGGTATTCTCGCCTTGAATAATTTTTAATGAAAATAACACTTGAAGAAGCGCTACAAAAATCAAAGAAAGCCCTTAAAGAAGGTCGGATTAATGATGCAGTTAGAATTTATAGGGCAATAGCAACGGTACGACGCCACCACTCGGTCATTGAGCAAGAGGTTCGCTTTGCTTTAAAAAAGATGAGGGAAGCGAGTCCAACAGGCGAATTCACAGGCCAGCTAGAGAAGTTACTCGCTGAGCTCAGTTTAGAAAAGAATAAACATCACAAGCTCAATGTGCCTGCAACACCAGTAGCAACCAGCCCCCCCGAAAGAGAAGTAAAAAAAATCGTCGATTTATATCAGAAGGGACAACTCTTGGATGCGTTGAATGGGGCCTCTGAGTTGCTAAAGAATTTTCCTAATTCAGTGGCTCTTCATGACTTGAGCGGGGTCGTCTACTCGAATTTGGGACGTTATGAGATGGCGGCAAATTGCTTTAGGAATGTACTAAAAATGCAGCCGGAATCCGAATCGGCGCATCTAAATATGGGAAACGCATTAAAACAATCCGGACAGAATGATGACGCACTTGAGCACTACGAAAAAGCAATTAGTATCAATCCGAGATTTGCCCATGCTCACAACAATATTGGAATAATAAAACGGGAACGTGGCGATATAAATGAAGCGATAGAAGCCTTCCGGCTAGCAATTAAATGGAATCCATCATTTAAGCAAGCCCACATTAATGCAGTTGAATCACTGAAAGGTAAGGCCTTCTCAAACTCAAGACCGGAAATGATGGACATGATCGATTCATTTTTCAATCACCCAGAAGTAATCAGGCCGAAGGACTTTGCTCCCGCCGCTGTTAGCCTGACAAGGTTAGATGACTCAGTTAAAGAACTATTAGATAACGTTCAAGTCCGTGGTAGTCACTCTATTGTCCAAAAGGTTTCTACACTTTCAAAAATACCATTCCTGCTGAAACTGATGGCAGTCTGCCCTCTGCCTGATGCACACATTGAAAGCCTACTGAGAAATATTCGTTCTGAGTTATTATTAGACATTCAAGAGAACAAACCATCAACAGAAATTCTAGCTTTCCAGTCCGCGTTGGCGCTCCAATGCTTCACTAATGAATATATCTACAGTAAAACAGAGGAGGAGCATGAGGCTCTCAAAGAGCTTGAATCAACAATTGTCGAAGAACTTGATCGCGGGCTACAACCACAGCCTGAACTTATACTCTGTTTAGCGAGCTATGGGCCCTTGTTCAAATACCATTGGTGTGAAATGCTTAAAAATTCCGAAAAAATCGCAGAGGTATTTCAAAGACAATTCCTAGAACCTCAGCGAGAGAATCAAATTAAAGAGGAAATTCAAACACTGGTAGAACCAAATGACGAAGTGTCGGTCATGGTCCAGAGCCAATATGAGGAAAATCCTTATCCTCGATGGGTTACGTTTGGTTTGGTTCCCGATCCTTTACCATCACTAGAAACTTTTCGCCGGCTGAAGCTGAGATTTTCAGAAAATGTGGAGGTGAATTTTTCCTCACCCGATATTTTGGTGGGAGGCTGCGGAACAGGTCAACATTCGCTTCAGGTAGCATCAAGATACCAGAACTGTAAAGTGCTGGCGATTGATCTGAGTAGAGCCAGCCTTGCCTATGCAAAAAGAAAGTCTGACGAACTGGGACTAAAAAATTTAGAGTATATGCAAGCGGACATCCTTAACTTAGCAAACATAAGTCGAGAATTTGACATAATCGAATGCGCTGGTGTTCTTCACCATATGAGAGACCCTATGGAAGGCTGGCGATTACTAGTGAGTTGTCTAAAGCCTGGTGGACTTATGAAAATCGGCCTTTACAGTGAGCTAGGCAGAGAAAATATCTTGAAAATAATCGAAGAGATTAAGCAATCAAAGACAAGCCATAGCGCCGCTGGAATGCACTCCTTTAGAAACTCCATAATGAATTCCAATAAACCACATCATAAAGAAATTCTGAGTGCGAATGATTTCTACTCATCAAGTGCGCTCAGAGACCTGCTTTTTCACACTACGGAACACAGATTTAATTTAAACCAAATTAAGGATAGTTTGGAGCTATTGAATTTAAATTTTTGCGGATTTGAAAACTCTCAAATCTTAAACGCTTTTTCAAGGGAATATGCAGAGGTAGACGCGCTTTATGACTTAAAAATTTGGGATGATTTTGAATCTCAAAACCCAAGAATCTTTTCTGGCATGTACCAATTTTGGTGTCAAAAATTAGAGAAGTAAAATCAAGATTTTAGCCTCGATTGCGAAATAAGTTTTATTGTCAACTTGTCATTGCTGATAAGCTAAGCTTTTTATTTGGTTAAGAAACTTAGCCAGCCTGTTATTATATATTTTTTACCCCTCTTGAGCTCTTCTCCCGCGTGTGCGTGCGTCCACTCCGCTGGCCATATCAGGGTTAGTCCTCTCTGAGGTCTAACCCGAATATCATAATGTGGAAAATAAGTCTCGCCACCATTCTCTACGTCGTTTAAATATGTCATCCATGCGAAAACTCGATGAATATTTGTAACCGAGCTCCTTTCTGTATGCACAGTCTTAAAATGATCGCCGGGCAAATAGCGTTGCAAATTGAACGAACTCATTTCAAGCTTGTTAAATTCATTTAAGAAAGGCCAGATTTTGACATAATCTTCATAGCAACTGAAAAGTTGGCCTAAATAGGCGTGAAATATCTTGTACTCTGGCCCTTTCAAATCCCGAGGTAAAATATTTATGTCGGTTGTTTGTTTATGAGGCGATTTAACTCCTGTCTCTGTGACACCATGAGTATGCTTCTCGGGATTAAGTTCAAAAAATTTAATCAAGTCATCGCATGTACTTTTTGGCTCGATTGACCACCCTCCAATAAAATTAGGAGAAGCATCTTTATTTGTAAGGCTAACTCTCTTCATTGAGTGATTCCTCAAAAATATGAAACCCTTTTCCAAGCTCAAAAATCACCGCACCTTCTGCTCTACGAATCATTCTTCTACCTGCAGTTATGTCCCCATTCATCATTAGCATTTTCCCTAGATTGTTCACTGCCTTTAGATTACTCTGATCACAACTCACCGCTTTTTTGAAATACTCCAGAGCAGAATCTTTTTGATTGTTAGCTAACAAACTTATGCCAAGATTTGAGTAAGTTTCGCTATTTGAGGCATCAATAAGAATAGCTTTTTTGTAATTTTCAATTGCTAGATTATATCGCTCTTGTGTGTGTAATATGGCGCCCATGTAAGAATAAGCTAATGCGTTTCTAGGGTTATACTCTTGTGCTCGCTCGAATTTTTCGAGAGCTTTATCGTCATTTCCCATTTTAGTCAATGCAATTCCAAGTCCGAAATATGCGTCGGCATAATCTGGCCTCTCTTTGAGCGCTCTCCGGTAACTCTCAATTGCTAATTCGTGTTTACCCTGCGCTGAGAGAAGATTGCCCAAGTTGTTATTAGCCTCTGGTAACTTCGGGTTTATTTTCAAAACACGCTCATATTGTGCCTGTGCTTCCTCAGGCCTATCTTGATGGGTAAAACAGAATCCAGCATTGATATAAGCGCCATAAAATTTAGGGTTCAGCTTAATTAATTTTTGATAGCACTTAATCGCGACATCAAATTGCTTCTTCACCATTAAACTGTTACCTAAATTAAAATAGGCTTCTTGGTTTTCTGAATCTATCTTTAGAGCAGAACTATAGCATTGAACGGCTGTTTTATGATCCTCTAAACCTGCATGGGCGGCGCCTTGCAAATTATGTAGCATCGAGGAAGAAGGAAACTCCTTTAATAGAGCAGTGACCTCTGGCAATAGCTGTTTAAAGAGCCCTTGATTAAATAGACTAATTAGCTTGTTTTGTTGAGTAGCTGAGGGTTCTTTCTTCATTTATCAAACCAGAATGTTTAGATTCTTGCCCATACCTAGTAATAAGAGTAATTCGCTTACTTTGGTAATATTCTAGATTGCTGCCTTATCTTATCAAATATTAAGTCGATTTCTGGAGAAGATATTCTAACCTATGCTCTTTTTATTATTTAATACAAGCGGCAAGGAAGCCCAACCTTGGGAATAATGGCCGCTATAAAAATTAGGTGAATCCACTGGCCTTGATTTTTTAGTAAAGGTATAGTTCACCGTCAATATTCTAATACATAAAAACAAGCATGAAGCTATCGCTAGGAGAAGTTTTAAAGCGGGGAATTGGTGCGCATAAAGCTGGGGACGCGGATCAAGCCTCTCGATTTTATGTTTCTATAATAAGGGCAAGGCCAGAACATCCTGACGCAAATCATAATCAAGGATTAATATTCCTGGAGACCGGTCAATTAGAGGCCGCAAAAGCCTTGTTTAAGAAGTCTCTAGATTTTGATCCCTCAGTATCCCAATTTTGGCTAAGTTATATCGATGTATTAGGAAGGTTGAAGGCGTTTGATGAAGCCGAAACACTCCTTAACAGCCTAAAAAGAAAGCAGGTATGGGGAGAAAGCTTGTCAGAGCTGGAGTCTCAAATACGAAACCTTAAGGATGAGGGCAAGTCTTCCAATAAGAGTAACAGCAAAAAGAAAAGGATTAAGCTAAGTAGCGCGAAGATAACCTCAGAGAACGACGCTAGCTCTTATATTCGTAAAGGCGATAAATGCATTATTTCGGAAAATCTAGACTCCGCAATTGAAAACTATAGGCGTGCTCTAAAGTTAAGCCCTCGGGCCGGCATTGCCCACAACAATCTGGGCTTTGCTCTCAAAAAGAAAGGAGATCTTACCCTGGCAGAAGAGCATTATAGAAACGCGTGTGAGGTCGATCCTAGTAATCCTAGATCACACTTTAACTTGGGAAACTTATACCTCGAGAGAGAGCAATTTGAGCGGGCAATAGAAAAATTTGAAACTGCCCTCGAAATCGAACCGGATTACACTGAAGCGTTATTGAATTTCGGCGTTGTGCTTCAGAAGCAGGGAAAGTTACAAGATGCTCTCACCAAATTTAAGATGGCTATCGAGGTCGATCCAAATCTTTCAGATGGCCATTACAACATTGGCGTCATCCTTCACGAATCTGGGAAGTTGGCAGAAGCAGCACCGTTTTATTTAGTGGCACTTAAGCTTAATCCCGAAAATGATATAGCGAAGCTTAATCTTGCTATCTGTCTAAGAGTCTACAGATTTGACGAGAACCGGCCAGGCGCTCAAGAAATAATCTTGAATATTCTAGAGGAGGGTTGGTCGAGGCCCTCTGAGGCTTGCCCATCTATAATCAGCCTTATCAAGCATGAGTCAGCAGTGCAAAACGCATGGGAGAGGCGTGAAAGGGTTGAGACAGCTGACGAATTATCAAATAAACTAAAGGAACTTTCAAAAGTACCTCTGTTTATAAAAATTTTGGGACTTTGCTGCATTCCAGATTTACCCATTGAGGAACTATTATCCAGAACTCGACATTCAATCCTGAGTCATGCTTCAGAGATTGAAAGCGATGCTGGTATTTTAGCCTTCGTGTCAGCTCTAGCACTTCAATGCTTTCTCAATGAATATCTCTATCTTGAGAGCGAGGACGAGAAAGAGCTAGTTTTAAATCTAGAATCAAAAATTTCCGAGAGACTGCGCACTGGTGAGCAGCCTAAACCTATCGAAGTATTGATTATTGCATGTTACCGGCCGCTGAATAGTTTTTCATTTTCTCCAAACCTGGCTTCTTGTCCGGAGATTTTGGACGTATACACACAGCAAGTGACAGAACCGGAACGAGAAGGCCGTATTATGGCCTCCATGGAAAGTTTAGCTGAGGTAACAGACGATATTTCTACGAAGGTACAAGAGCAATACGAGACACACCCCTATCCCCGATGGGTCACACCGTTCCGACAGGACAAACTCAGCTTTTGTCAGTATGCTGAACGACAAGACGTTAGGATTGATACGAGCGTAAATGACTTTGCATCTCCCAGTATACTTGTAGCGGGTTGTGGGACGGGACAGCACCCCATCGAGACGGCACTGAAATATGAGAATTGCACAGTTGTCGCGATCGATTTAAGTAAAAGCAGTCTGGCTTATGCCATGCGAAAAACTAGTGAGTTAGGTATACAGAACATCAAATATATTCACGCCGATATTCTTCAGGCTAAAAAGCTTAATCAAAAATTTGACATCATTGAAAGCTCGGGTGTACTGCATCATATGAGAGACCCGCTCAAGGGATGGCAGATTCTAAGCGAATGTCTGCATCCTGGAGGAGTAATGAGAATCGGACTCTATAGCAAACTGGCAAGGCAACATATTTCTAAAATTCGCGGAGAGATTAAAGAGGCAGGGATATCGAGTGACCCCTCATCTATAAGAAATTTCCGTCAAAGCCTTTTATCATCAGACAAAGAGCACCACAAATCAATGATTCTATCTGGCGATTTTTTTGGTCTTAGCTTAGTTCATGACATCCTTTTTAATGTCCAAGAGCACTTGTTCACGCTCCCTCAAATTCAAAACGCACTAGCTGAACTCGGTTTAGTCTTCTGCGGTTTCGATAATCCCAAGAACTTAACAGTCCCTATAAATGATCATATCGATAAAGACTCTATTTACAACTTACACGCGTGGGATACCTTAGAAGCGAACAACACTAATCTTTTTATTGAGATGTACCAGTTCTGGTGTCAAAGGCAAAACTAAGATTAACCGGTTTTAACATCTTAAGATTTCTCTCCCCAGATTCCAAATCTCCTATTAGTTACCATACACCATCTTAATCGTCTAATACTTGGATTTCGTGCCGGAGACTGTCGAAATCCGGTTATGGAAGAATTTATGCTCTGAGGCTGAGCGCTAGACTTAGATTCTTCCCCTTCACCTTAAAAAAACGCAAACCATAAATCCATTTTCACGGATCAAAAAAAAGGCCGGCTAAAAAGCCGGCCTTTTCTTTTCCTTTTACTACATTCTCGTCTAGATGAAATCTCCAGTTTGGAATGTACCTGCGTCTGCTACACCATCTATCTTGGCAATGAGTTGCATATCTGCTGCCTCTGTTATGCCAGCATTTCCTGCTGCTAGATATTGGAAAACAAACGAGTTAGTACCATCGTCTAATACAAGTATTAGATCATCTCCGGCAGCTACATTCGCACCAGAGAAGTCAGCGGTAGATGTCAACGCTGTTACCGCCGCGGCTACCGCTCCAGCTATATTGGTGTTCGCTGCCATCTGGTCACCTGCACCAGAGAAGAGGAAGATACCACCGTTAGCTGTAGCTTGACCGTTGTTTCCGACAGTTACAGGTGCTACTGCTGCGAGAGTATTTGTAGCTCCCACACCACCAGCATTCGACAACGAACCGTTATTGACGGTTATAGCACCGATATCGATAGTGTCAGTACCAGCGCCGTTTTCAAAGCCAGTGATCGTAACCGCGTGGGTTGCTCCTGTGCCAGCTGCAGTCATCAATATGATGTTGTCAGCCGCACTGTCACTTGCTCCGACGTTGATTACGTCTAAGCCACCACCGGCAGCGACTGTGATCGTGTCAGCACCGGTGCCTGTAGAGATTGTATCAACTCCACCAGCCGTCGTGATCGTATCGGCTAAATCACCGGTAGTGATCGTGGTCGCACCAGCCGCTGCAGTCAAGTTATAGGAAATGCTCTGATCGATATCAGTCGCGGCTAACAAGTCACCTGTACCAATTTGACTCACACCATTCAACTTGAAGTCTGAGAAGGTTAGTACGATGTCATCGTCATCGTTAACTATCGCATCACCATCGAGAGCGATAAATAACGTGTTCGCGACGAAGGCATCAACCGTAGTCGCCGTACCGGCTCCAGTGGCGTTCGGCGCACTCACCAACAAGTCAGTGGTGTGCACGAAGTCAGCGACGTTGGTTGCAGTAACCGCAATGGTATCCAATCCAGCGTCAAAGCCAGTGATAGTATCTTCACCTCTGTCATCCGGAGTTGAAGCAGCAGTACCAGCAACATCCTCTGATTCGTTGTCTGTATTCGTACCAACCGCACCCGCCGAGACCTGAATCACGTCAGCCGCAGCAGTGCTCTCAGAAATGTTGACTGTGTCAGTACCCAGACCAGCTGTAACGGTGTCAGCACCTTCACCTGCAGTCAAGGAGTCGTTACCGGCTCCACCTGACAGGCTGTCTGCGCCAGACTTACCACTAAGAGTATCGTTAGCGGCACCACCGGTAAGAGTATTTGTACCCTCGTTACCAGTGAGCGTATCGTTACCAGCACCACCAGTAAGTGTATCTGCGGTAGTACTTGTAGATGCAGATGTAATCACCTGGTTACCAGTTGGTGCAGAACCAGTCCAGTCCATAGCACCGGTACCTGTATGCGTATAGTTAACTTTCGCTAGTCCGGCGAAGTCAATCAACGTGTTTCCGCCGTAACTGAGTATGTTGCCAGAATCTATCGCAATAGCTTCATTGTTTAATGTGCTCGATAAATTCAACGTAGCAACGTTTCCGCTAAAGTTAATCTCATCACCCGCGGCGTTGGTAATACCCCTACCTAGGGAAACTGTCGCCGTAGTTGCCGCGCCAGTAATAGTGAGATCATCGTTAGAGTTACTACCCGCGTCAGTCAAGGTAGAGAAGTTGCCCAAGCTGATTGTCGCTGCAGTAATCGCGCCGGAGGTAATAGTACCAGCCGCGCCTGAAGCATCAACGGTTATCGTTGCGTTCTCAGCAGCAGTAATGCTCAAGGCCCCAAGCGTACCTGTACCCAAGTCAATAACGTTATTCGCCTGACCAGTTAACAGGTTTAACGTGCTGTTAGAGCTGTTCGCTGCCAGTGTGACGGAAGTAGCCGCAGTAGTTGAGGCCGAATCAAGCGACTCCAAGTTCATGCTGCTTCCTACACCATTGACCTGCGCATTAATGGTAGTCAATTGAGCCGCTGTGGTGCCACCTATAATACCCGTCGCAATAGTCGAAGAGTTGGTGCCTGTTCCACCGTTTACAGTCAAAGACAGAGTCTTCAGTCCTGTAGCGGTTACAATCGTACCTATAATCGAATCAGTGTTAGATGCACTAGTTAAAGTCAGAGACTCCAACGCCGCAGCATTGGTGAGATCGCCAACATCAAGGCCCGCGTTAGCGTTTGCAGTCAGAACCACCGTCGTAGTCTCAGCATCATCAAGCGCTAGACTAGTGATGTCGTTGCGCACCTTGTTGCTGTCAGAGTTACTAGAAGTGATGGTCACATTCGCAGCGTCACCGATAGTAGTAGCACCGGTTACAGTCGCCACATGAGTGACCGCGTCTTCGTTAGCATTAACGTTAAGCGTTACGGTTCCACCAGCTGTTGTATCGACGCCTAAAGTACCAATATCACCAGTATCGTCAGTGTCCGCTGTTGAAGCACCGTCCCAAGAGACGTCGTCTGAAACAGTTACAGAAGATCCTGAGGCAATGTCGGTAAGCGTAATGTTATCAGCGCCACCAGCATCGGTACTGGATATATTGTAAGACTTCAAAGAGGTCTTGTCGGTAGCAGTTGTCAGCGACAATGTGAAGTTAGTAGAAGTCTTCACAGTCGCACTCTCAATATTAGTGAATGCAGGCGTTAGCGTGCCAGTGGAGCTATTAGTAATAGTGATGGAGTCTGTACCCGCACCACCGTCAATAGTGTCAGCACCGCTAAGACCAGTAATAGTGATCGTATCGTTATCCGCACCAGCATCGACGTTGTCGTTACCTGTAGTGATATTAATGGTGTCAGCACCAGCTCCGCCAGTAACCGTGTCGTTACCTGCGCCGTCAGCGAGGGTGTCGTTACCATCACCACCAACAAGGCTGTCATCACCAGCACCACCGGAAATGTTGTCGTTACCCGCGCCACCGTCTACGGTGTCGTTACCCGCTCCAGCGGTGGTAACCACGTCGTTACCGGCGCCCAACGTGATGTGGTCGTCGTCAGCACCCGCATCGGTTACGGTATCGTTACCGTCACCACCTGTGATCGTGTCGTTACCGGCACCGGCGTTAGTAACCGTGTCATCACCCGCACCTAGGTCGATCTTGTCCGCACCCTTACCAGAGGCGGTAACGGTGTCATTACCCGCACCTGCGGTGATGGTATCGGCACCGTCACCTGAGTTAGTGACCGTGTCGTCCTTCTCACCCAAGGTAATAGTGTCAGCACCCTTACCCGTGGTTAGCGCAGAAGTCTGAGTTGCAGTCCCTGTCTTGTAAGTCATTGCTACTTCTGAGGCAGAAGCGCTGAACTGCACTTCTTCCGCAGTCGATCCAGAGAAGTCGGCGGTCGCAAGGACCTTAGAAGTATTCGCAGTGACGTCTACGTCTTCAGAACCAGTTACGGTCAACGTGGCAAGCGCCGTACCAGTCAAGGTAACGCCGTTGTCATTTGTCGCGTCTGTACCGGCAGAGACCAAGTTAAGCGCAGTTGCACCTGACTTAAACGTAGTACCCTGTGTGTCGGTTGGAACGCCAGCACCATTGTCACCAGCAAGGTTCAATGTCTGAGTGCCCGCCGATGCCATGGTCAAGCTAGCGTTGTCTGCCGTAAAGGTAGCCGTCGCTATGGCTGTGTCTTTGGTAAGAACCACAGTATGCCCACCAATGCTGGCAGAGGTAATAGTGTTGTTCGCAGCAAGACCCGTCATATCCTGTGTAATGGCTCCGCCAGACTTGAGGACCTCAAAGCCCTTAATTCCGGAAGCATCGTCAGTGCCCGCACCAGCCGTGGAGTAGTCCAGTGTGCCGGTTAGCGTAATGGTGTCAGTGCCCTCGCCACCATCAATGACATCGTCCTTAGTTACCTGAGAGGCGGTAGCAATAACGAGATCGTCGTTACCGGCCCCAAGAGTAATGTTATCGTTACCGGCAGCGCCAGTTACCTGGTCATCGCCCTTTCCGGCACTAATAGTATCGTTACCGGCAGCGCCCGCAAGGGTATCGTTGCCAGCACCACCCGTGATGGTATTTGCTAATGTATTAACACCCGTTGCTGTGACCGCG
>MDSZ01088547.1_pt1 | contig 13133 bp, 12 predicted proteins | sample 811201 | NCBI WGS metagenome assembly MDSZ01 (sample SAMN05326647, study PRJNA326480) | marine metagenome | isolation source: seawater | place: Indian Ocean: North | collected 2010
ATGAGTTATCTTCTACAAAAGTGAGTTTAGGAAGAAACTTAATATCTAGCCTTTTAGACAACGCTTTTCTAACAAGATGCGAGTTCTCCGTCAAGATCCTAACTGTTTCTTTCGTATCTGTTCCTCCAAGCGGAATAACGTAAACTCTCGCTGTTTTTAAATCTGGTGTCATGCGCACTTCAGTTACTGTAATTAGTTTTGAGTTAATTGATGCAATTTTAGCCTCATTTCTAATAAACAATTCCCCTAGATTTTGCTTAACTAGCTCTCCAACTCTTAACTGTCTTTGGCTAAATGGTTTTTGGGCAGACTGATTGGTCATTATTTTAAATTGTCCTTTGAATTTCCTCTGACAAATAAGACTCGATTACATCTTTTTCTTTAAAATCGATAAAGTCTTTTATACTAATTCCGCACTCTAAGCCTGTACCTACTTCTTTTACTTGATTCTTTTCTCTATAAATAGTTAAAATTTCTCCATTATAAACAACCACACCATCTCTAATTATTCTTGCTTTAGATTTGCTTTTTATCTCCCCACTAATTACTTTGGATCCAGCAACCTTACCAGCATTTGAAACCTTGAAAATTTTCTGGATCTCGGCGCTTCCAAGTACCTTTTCTTTAATATCTGGTTCTAAAAGACCTGATAAAGATTTTTCTACATATGAAATTGCTTCGTAAATAATATTAAAGTATTTAATTTCAACTTTTTGCTCTTCTGCTAATTTTTTAGCCTCTCTATTTGGCTTAACGTTAAATCCAATAAGAATTGCATTAGATGCTTTTGCTAGAGAAACATCAGTTTCATTAATCATACCGATATCAGCTAAAATAATTTTTGCCTCTACTTCATTGTGTTCAATCTTGTTTATTGCCATTTTCAATGCTTCGCTAGAACCTTGAACATCTGATTTAATGATAATATTTAATTCGTCTTTATCTTTTAAATTCTCAAACAAAGTTGTTTTATCTTTCGCTAATATTTTATTTTGCGCAGTATTATTTTTTCTAAATTCTGAAAGTTTTTTAGCTTCATCCTCATTACTAGTTACCATGAACTCAGCACCCGCATAAGCTGAACTGTTCATTCCAAGAATTTCTACTGGCATAGAAGGTAAGGCTTCATTTACCATTTTACCTTCATAATTAATCATGGCTCTTATTTTGCCCCATGTGTCACCGCAGACAAAAAAATCACCTCTATTAAGTTTTCCACTGCTTATTAAAATTGTAGATACAGGTCCTTTTCCTTTATCAATTTTAGACTCAATTACTATTCCTCTTGCTTTATCGCTATAAGAAGCTTTTAGATCAAGAATTTCTGACTGAAGTAAAATACTTTCTTTTAACCTATCTAAATTTATTTTTTTAAGAGCTGAAACTTCCACAAACAAAGTATCCCCGCTTAAATCTTCTGCTATTAATTCGTATTGCATCATTTCGTTTTTAATTTTACTTATATTTTTTTCGGGTAAATCACACTTATTTATTGCAACTATAATTGGAACTTTAGCTGCTTTTGCATGCTTAATTGCTTCTATTGTTTGTGGTTTAATACCATCATCTGCTGCAACAACTAAAACTACAATATCCGTTATTTTAGAACCTCGTGCTCTCATTTCCGTGAATGCAGCATGGCCCGGTGTGTCGATAAATGTTATTAACTTATTATTATCAGTTTTAACTTGATAAGCACCAATATGTTGAGTGATACCACCATGTTCACCAGACACAATATTTGTGTCTCTTAAAGAATCTAACAACGATGTTTTTCCATGGTCGACATGACCCATAATTGTAACTACTGGTGGTCTAATTTTAATTTCACCTTCAAACTTTTTACTAGATTTAATTGTCTCTATTGATAAAGCTTCCTCCAAAATTGGTTTATGTCCAAATTCTTTTACTATGTATTCAGCTGTATCTTTATCTATATTGTGGTTTATTGTAGCTACCACTTTCATGTTAAATAGAAATTTAATTATATCATTTGATTTTTCTGCCATACGATTTGAAAGTTCTTGAATTGTAATCTGTTCAGGAATCTTAACTTCCCGTATTACTTTTTTGAACTCTTTTTTTTCTTCACCTTCTGGTTTCTTTTTTTCCTTTAACCTAGCGCGTTTAACTGAGGCTAAACTTCTTTGTTTTATCTCAATTTCCTCAACGTTAAGCGCTCTCGAAACTGTTAATTTAAAATCACGCTTGTCTACGGGACCTTTTAATTTGAGCTTACTTTTCCCTGCTGGTTTATTATCTTTTTTTATAAAATCTTTTGTAGCTTGTTGTTCTATAAATTTCCTAGCAAAATTTTTTTTCTTACCATCAGGATTGAGATTTATGTTTGGTGAAGGCTGTTTATTGAACTGCTTGTTTGGTCTATAAGGTTTTTTTTTCTCTACAGAAAAAGACTTTTTACCCGATGTTGAAATAGATGTTGTATCAATTTTCTTTTTTAAATTTGAAGATATTGTGAGTGTTTTTTTCTTTTCTTTATCCATAACATTACTTGTATGCAATATCTCTAGCTGCCATTATTAAATCATCAGCTTCTTTCCTTGATAGAGAAAACTCTTCAAGATATCCTTCAATTCTAATTTTTTTTCCTTTAATTTCATCATATCCTCCAATCAATTCATCTGATGAGAGATCTGCAAAATCATTTAGTTTTTTTATATTTTTTTGTCCTAGAATTACAAGCATACCTTGTGTCATTCCTTTGAGGTTTATTAGTTGTTCCTCTACACCTAAATCTTTTAATTTCTGAGCAACTGCTTCTTTTTCTTTTATCAAAGTCTCTTTGGATCTATTAATTAACTCATTTGCTGTTTCTTCATCTATTGCGTCAATTTTTGAGATATCCTCTGGTTTTGATTGAGCAATTTCATCAATTGAGACGAATCCCTCTGAAACTAATAATTGTCCTAACGTCTCGTCTACTTCTAAATTTTTGATCAAGGTCTCTGTTCTCTCTTTAAACTCTGCCTGTCTTCTTTCTGAGTCCTCTTTGTCTGTTAAAATATCGATTTCGTAATTTGTTAATTTTGAAGCCAACCTAACGTTTTGACCTCTTCTACCAATAGCTTTACTTAGATTTTCCTCTGATAAAATTATATCAATTCTTTTATTATCCTGATCTATTAGAACTCTTTGAATTTCTGCAGGTGACAAAGACTCAGAAATTAAAGTCGGTAAATCTTCCGTCCATTTAATAATATCAATTTTCTCTCCATGAAGTTCGTTCACAATGGTTTGAACTCTACTTCCTCTCATTCCCACACAAGCTCCTACTGGGTCGATTGATGAGTCTTGCGAATGAACACAAATTTTAGCTCTACTGCCTGGATCCCTTGCTACAGATTTAATCTCAATTGTTCCTTCATAAATTTCGGGCACTTCTTGGAAAAATAGTTTTGCTAAAAATTGTGGATGAGCTCTTGACAAAAAGATTTGATGACCTTTTAATTCTTTTCGCACCTCGTAACAATATGCCTTAACCCTATCTCCAGTTTTTAAAATTTCTCTTGGTATAAGCTCATCTTTTTTAATAACACCTTCTGCTTTTCCTAAGTCAACTATTACGTTTCCATATTCTAGCCTTTTAATTATACCGCTTAAAATTTGACCTTGTTTGTCTATAAAATCTTCATATTGTCTATTTTTCTCAGCTTCTCTCACTCTTGTGCTTATAACTTGCTTGGCACTTTGGGCTGCAATCCTTCCAAAATCTATTTGAGGTAATTCTTCAAATAATTTTTCTCCAACCTTCAAATCCTTATTGTTTGGCTGGATTTTTTTTGCCTCATCAAGAGTTATTTCCCTAGCGGAATCCTCTACGATTTCTACAACTTCTAAAACTTTTTGAATTTTTATTTCTCCGGTTTCTCTATCAATTAAAACTTCGATATTATTGTCATTTCCAAACTTAGTTAATGCTGCTCTTTGGATTGCACTTTCCATTGAGCCAATAACAAGCTCTTTGTCAATTGATTTTTCGTTAGCTACTGCTTCAACAATTCTAAGTAATTCTAATTTGTCTAAACCTCTATTTAACATTATATCTCTCCTAAAAAAAAATGGGCTAGTGCCCATTTTGAAAGTCTATTTTTTATAGATTTTTAGAAGAAAATTAAGGTTTTTTCAAGATTACAGTTTAAATAAATCAATTTTATCTGTTTTTTCCCAGCTAAATTCACCTTTATTTGTTGGCTTTCTTCCAAAGTGACCGTAGGCAGAGGTAATTTCATAGATTGGCTTATTTAGTTGTAACATTTCCCTTATTCCTCTTGGAGATAAATTAAAATTCTCTTCTATTATTTTTTTAACTTTCTCAACTTTTCCCTCATCACCGTTAGCTAATCTTATATATATTGATAATGGCTTTGAAACTCCGATTGCATAAGCCAATTGAATTAAACATTTCTCGGATACATCTGCTGCAACAATATTTTTTGCGAGATATCTTGATGCATATGCGGCTGATCTATCAACTTTAGTAGGATCTTTTCCAGAAAACGCCCCACCCCCATGAGGTGCTGCACCGCCATAAGTGTCAACTATAATTTTTCTCCCTGTAAGTCCTGTATCTCCATCTGGTCCACCAATAATAAATTGGCCTGTTGGATTAATGTAAATTTCTTTTGGACTAAGATTGGTTAAAAAATTCTCTGGTATTGATTTTTTAATATAAGGAATGACCAACTCCCTTACTTTTTCTTGATTTAAATCTTTTGAGTGTTGAGTTGAAATTACAACAGAGGTTACTTTAACAGGTTTTTCATTTTCATATAACATTGTAACTTGACTTTTTGAGTCAGGTTCAATTCCCTTTAAGTTACCATTTTTTCTTTCCTCAGCCATCAACCTTAAAATTTTATGAGAATAATGAATTGGAGCTGGCATCAAGTCTTCTGTTTCCTTACAAGCATAACCAAACATAATACCTTGGTCTCCTGCTCCTTCATCTTTATTATCTTTTGAGTCTACACCCATCGCGATATCCTTTGATTGTTCATGAAGATGTGTTTCAATGTTAGCAGTTTTCCAGCTAAACCCGTCTTGGTCATAGCCAATATCTTTTATACAATCTCTCACTTTAGATATTAATTCATCTTTATTAATTTTTGGTCCTCTTGTTTCCCCAGCTAAAACAACTTTATTTGTGGTAGTTAAAGTTTCACAGGCAACCCTGGATACAGGATCCTTAGATAAATACGAATCTACCACCATATCAGATATTCTGTCACAAACTTTATCTGGATGACCTTCTGATACTGACTCGCTTGTAAATAAAAAATTGTTATTTGGCATTTTTTTTCACGTAAATTAAAAAGATAGCAAGATATGTAATTAAAAGTACAAAAAAGATCAAATCATTTTTAATCTTATTTGATTTTATCAACGGCACGTCAAATTCTATATTACCAGCTTCATTTCTATTTAATCGTCTAATTATATTACCTTTGTTGTCTATAATTGCGCTCACACCTTTGTTCGCTGATCTTAAAAAAAAAGTATTACTTTCTATTGCTCTAAATAATGACTTCGCAAAGTGCTGATCAGGACCAATAGACTCACCAAACCAACCATCTTCAGAAATATTAATAATAATGTTAGTATCATCTTCAGATTTTTGAATTAATTCAGTAAAAATGACTTCATAACAAATCAATGGTAAAATATTTATTTGATCAAATATCAAATTATTATTTTGATCGCCTTTCAAAAACGAACCATGCCCTTCTGTAATTTTTTTAAATCCAAATTTATTTAAAATATTTTCTAGAGGTAAAAATTCTCCGAATGGCACTAACTTTCTTTTATTATAACTTTGTATTATTTCAAATTTGTTATTTGTAACTACCATGCTGTTATAAAACTTTCCTGACTTAACATCTAATTTATTTATGCCAAAAATAATTTGGTGATTATTTGAAAAATGATCAGAGATTAACTCTTTGAAGATTAATATTTCCTCATAACTATAGCCACTAAAAACACCTTCCGGCCAAATGAATAAAGTTTTTTTGTTTTTTTTTGGATCGCTATATCTGATCAACTTTTTGAGTCTCTCCTCAATTTCTTTAGTAGAGAGGCCATACTTTAATGTAAAATTTGGAGATATAATCTTTACAAAAATTTTTTTTTCTACAGCTTCTAATTTTTTTTTATTTTTATTAATTGAATAATTACCATAAATAAAAGCACTTAGTAAAATCAAAAAAGCAAATATAAAATAAACCAATTTTTTTATTGTACTAATTTTAAAAAAAATAATTAAAGGGAGTGTAAACAATGTTATTATAAAAAGGTTATAAGTGTGCAAGCCTACTACATTTAACAGTTGCATAATTTCATTTGACCACGATGTGCTATAGGCCCACATATTCCAGGGAAAACCGGACAAAATCTTTCCTCTCAGATAATCAGAAAATGCTAAACTTCCTGAAAAAATTATTAAAGATAAAACGTTAAATTTTAAATAAGGCCCAACAAATAATATTGGTAAAGCTATGAATAAACTTAAGAATAAAGGAATTAATAGCAGAGCAAATGGGATTAATATCTTAAAATTGTCATCGAAAGTAAGTGAATTAGTTATCCAAGATATTCCGCTTAGATAAAAACCGAAGCCAAATACAAGGCCGAATATAAACAAATTTTTTTTATAAGGTTTTTTTCTGTATAAGTTTTTTGATTTTTTATTAATATGGACTATTAAATAAAATATAAAAGGTAATATTACAAAATTCACTATAATGAGATTAAATGGCATAAAGGATAACGTCGATAACATGCCTAGAAGAAAAGGTGTTAAATATAATATATAGAATCGGTTGTTAAGATACTTTTGAAGCATTCATGTAATCAAAATATTTTTTCTCTATTTTGCTCATTTCAAAATAATCTTTATTTTTTTTATGATCATATCCAAATAAATGAACTAATCCGTGAATCCAAAGACGATCAAACTCATTTTCAAATTTTTTTAGTATTTTTTTATTTTTAATTTTATCTAAATTTATAATAATATCTCCCATATAAATTTCATTGTTGTACTGTAATTTTTTTTTTAATTCCTTTTTCGTGTAAAACGGGAAAGATAAAATATCAGTTGATTTATTTTTTTTTCTAAATTTTTTATTCAAAAGTGTAATTTGTTTACTTCCAGATAAAAGTAAAGTTATAACAATAATTTTTTTTTTATTATATTTTTTGTTTCTTAAATTTAATTTTTTAATTTTTTTATTAAGATAATTATTTGGATTTTTGATATAATGAAGCCAATTTGTATTGTTTGTAATTACATTAATCTTTATCATCAATGTTTTTATTTTGATATGCTTGTATAATTTTCGAAACAAGTGGGTGTCTTACTACATCATTATGGTCAAACTCAATTATTTTTATCTCTTTAATATCTTTAAGAATATTTTTGGACTTAATTAATCCAGAATGAGTTTTATTTATTAAATCAACCTGACTTGGGTCTCCATTTACAACAAGTTTAGAGTTTTCTCCGATTCTAGTTAAAAACATTTTGATTTGAGTTTCTGTTGCGTTTTGTGCCTCATCCAAGATTGCAAAACAATTTTTAAGTGTTCTTCCTCTCATGAAAGCCAGAGGAGCGATTTCGATTTCACCAGATTCTATTTTTTTATCTATTTTATCGGCTCCAAAAAGTTCGTATAAAGCATCATATAAGGGTCTCAGATATGGGTCGACCTTTTCTTTCATATCTCCTGGTAAAAATCCAAGTTTTTCTCCAGCTTCCACTGCAGGTCTTGATAAAATCACTCTATCTATTTTTTTTTCGATAAGCAAAGTGACGGCTACAGATACTGCTAAAAAACTCTTTCCTGTTCCTGCGGGACCTAAAGACATAACAATATCGTTCTCTTTTAAAGCTTTGATATACTCTGATTGTTTGTCTGATCTTGCTATAACAGATTTTTTTGGAGTTTTGATCAATTGTTTAAAACTTTTTATATTTGACTCTTCAATCTCCAGATTATTTTTCACAGATAAAACTATATCTTCTTTTTCAATAATATTCGTCAAGAAATATTTATTTATTAAAAATTTAATAGCATCACAAAAAATACTTATTTTTTCCTTTTCGCCTTTGCAGGTAATAGAATTACCTCTAAAATATACATCTGTATCAGTTAATTTCGACAAATTCCTTAAATTATGATCAAACTGACCAACTATAGCTAAAAGCATATCATTATCATTTATAGATATATTTACTGATTGAGGATCAATTTTCTTTATAATCAAGTTTTGCTCTATTTTACTGATTTTGGACATTTATTTAAGCTGCATAATTTTTTTTGTTAAAATTAGAAATAATTTTACCAAATAAAGTTTTTTGACTTCCTTTAAATATCTTAACCAATTTGATTTCGCCTATTAAATTATTATCACTTTCAACAATAATCGGATTGTAACATTCATCTCGACCAAAATATTTATTTTCATTATTTATTTTATTTTCGAAAAGTACTTCGACGTTTTTATTTATTAAATTTTCTTTATAATTAATTTTAATTTTTTCCGCAATATACTGAAATTCTATTAACCTCTTTTTTGTTATTTTATTATCGATCACTTTTAATTTAGAGGCTGGTGTACCTGGTCTAGAACTAAATATATATGAGTACGAATTAATAAATTTTACTTCTTGCATTAAATCAATTGTTCTTCTAAAATCATCATTTGTCTCACCAGGATACCCAATTATAAAATCACTTGAAAATTTAATATTGGACTTAATTCTTATTAGTTTTTTTATAATATTATAATAGTCTTCTATAGTATGCTGTCTGTTCATAGCTTTTAAAATTTTATTTGAACCACTTTGGACTGGAAGGTGAATGTGAGGCATTAGTTTTTCGCAATTTTTATGTACTTCGATTAAGTCATTTGTAAAATCTCTTGGATGGGAAGTAGTGTACCTGATTCTTTCCAAATTTTTAATATTTGCAATCTCATAAATAAGGTCTGAAAGTTTTCTATTCTCAAAATTATAAGCGTTAACATTTTGTCCTAATAAAGTAATTTCCCTAGCTCCGTTATCCACTAGTTGATATGCCTCTGAAACTAGTTCTTTGATAGACCGGGAAAATTCAGGTCCTCTTGTGTAAGGAACAACACAAAATTTACAAAATTTATCACAACCTTCTTGAATAGTTAAAAATGATGAGATTTTATTATCAGTATTTTTAATAGAATTTAAATTGTCAAATTTCTCTATGACATTAAACTCAGTTACATTCACTGATTTTATTTTCTTTTCTAAATTCAAAATAATTTTATTTATATCGTGATAAGATTGTGGACCTATAACAGCATCAATATATTTTTCTTTTTTAAGAATAACATCTCCTTCCGCCTGCGCTACACAACCTGAGATAATCACTATTGGTTTTTTTTTATCTTTAAATTCTTTTTTTATTCTACCTATATCGTGATAAACCTTTTCTGTCGCTTTTTCTCTTATGTGGCACGTATTTAATATGTAACAATTTGCTTTTTTAATTTCTGTGGTTGGAATGTAATTAATTTTTTTTGTTAAATCTAAAATACGATTACTATCGTATTCATTCATTTGACAACCTAAAGTTTTAATGAAAATTTTTTTTTTCAATTTATTTTTTAATTTTAGAACCGTAAAGTTCCAATTTATGATCTACTAATTTATAACCTAATTTTTTTGCGACCTCATTTTGTAATTTTTCAATTTCTTTATCAACAAACTCTACTATTTCTCCGCTATTAATATCAATTAAATGGTCATGATGTTCATCAGGTGACTGCTCGTATCTAGCCTTACCTCCTTTAAAATCGTGCTTTTCAAGTATTCCTGCTTCTTCAAATAATTTTACAGTTCTATAAACAGTGGCTATACTTATTTTTTTATCTACTAGAGTTACTCGTTTATGTAGTTCGTCCACATCTGGATGGTCCTTTGACTCAGACATAACTTTAGCTATAACTTTACGTTGATCTGTTAGTCTTACACCCTTTAATTTACACTTCTCTTCTATTGAGCTCATGGATTAATCTAACTTATATATATGGGTTTAATCAAATTTTTTTGTATTAATTTTTTTTTTATTAAAAGCTCAATATTAGTAAGGCAAAATTGACCTAGATCCTCATTTTTGAAACCAAAACAGTTAATTTTTTTTGATAATTTTATTCCTTTTGCCACTGCTAAAGAAGATCTAATAGAGGAGTATCTACCAGGGCCATAATTTACAATGATTGAATAACTGCTATCAATTTTTACTTTGTGTTTATTTAAAAGATTTAATATATTTAATATTAACTGATCATTATTAATATTTTGATCTAAATTGTGAATATAAAATTTATTGTTAATTTTTAATCCAATTTTGTCTTTTTTACCAATGCAATTAATTATTAAAAAATTCTTTATCATTTATTTATTTATAGCTGCTTTTAATTTTCAAAACAATTTGTATTCAAATACACCTATCGATGATATTGAGGATTTTGGTATTATTTCTTTAATGTACCATAGATTTGAAGAAAATAAATATCCCTCAACAAATATTAGAATCAAAGATTTTTTAAATCATTTAAAAATCATAGACGAAAATAATATTAGCTTTATAAATCCAAAAAATTTTGAAAATGAATTAAAAAATAATAAAAAACAGAGAAAAATTCTTTTAACGATTGATGATGGCTTTTTATCGTTTTACAAAAATGCATGGCCCGTACTAAAAGAAAAAAAAATTCCATTTATTTTATTTGTAAGCACCCGAGAGGTAGGAGCTAATAATTATATGACATGGGATCAAATTAGAGAAATTAGTAAAGAAAAATTTGTTGAAATTGGTAACCATAGTCATTCTCATGAATACTTAATCGATGAGGAAAGTGATTTTATAAAAAAGGATATTGATAAGTCAATTTCAATTTTCAAAAAAGAGTTAGGAAAAAATTCAATCTTTTTTTCTTACCCGTTTGGAGAATACAGTTTAGAATTTAAAAAAATAATTAAATCTTTTGGATTTAAGTATGCTTTAGGCCAACATTCAGGAGTAATGGATGAAACAAAAGACTTTTACGAACTTCCTAGGTTTCCAATTAATGAAAAGTACGGTGAGATAAAAAGATTTAAATCTTTGACAAAAACGCTTCCTTTTAAATATAAAAAAATTTTTCCTAAGGAAAAATATCTCATACCAGAAAAAAATCCACCTAAAGTAAAAATAGAGTTTTACGAGGGTATTAAAAACCTTAAAAATTTAAATTGTTACTCCAATGAAAATAATAAGTGGAGACAATCTGATATTAAGTTTGAAACTGCTTCTACTATTCTAATTAATATTAATGAAAAATTTGTTGGAGAAAGAGGAAGAATTAATTGCTCCCTAAGAGACCCCAGTGGTTACTGGCGTTGGTTAGGTGTACAGTTTGTTGTAATTGAAAATAAAAATTAAGAACTTAATTCAATTTTTTTTACTGAGTTAACTAGTCTAACCGGTTCAAAATCGGTTAACCTATTTTGCTTAATAATTTGATTTAAAATTTTGGTATACTCAGATCCTGTCTGAGCATAGTTATTCAATGTGCTTGTTAATTCTAAACCTGAAATTTTTTTCTTCTTATTTCTTAGATTTGATCTTTTTTCTCTAAATTTTGTGTAACTTTTATGTGTATTTAAATTATTTTGATAAGCTTTAACTGATGCCCTTAAGATGGGAAATTTTAAAATTTTATGATTTTTATTATTTTCTCTATCTAGAGGAGCAATTCCTTGGCCACTCCATGTCCACTGTCCAAAAATAGCATTACCTTCTAATGCAAATCTCGATGTTCCCCAACCACTTTCTTTAGCAGCTTGTGCTAGTGCTATCGATGTAGGAATTATATCCATACGTTCTATCAACTCATCTAAATTACCCTTTTTTACTTTGTACTCTAAAAACTTTTGTCTAAGCCATTGTTTTTCTACATCTGTCGTAAATTTTTTTTTCGATAAAGTAATTAACTTTTCTCTATCAGCAAGTATCCTCTCATTTTCAGCAACGATAAGTGGTAGGACTATTTTGATAAAAGTCTCTTTTTTTAATTTTGTACTTTGTAGTGCATCAAGATCTCTTGGAAATTGAGTAAAGTATATAGGCTTAACTAGCTTTTGAATTCTTACTTTTCCTAAATCATATTCTACATCTTTGAATAGATTTAACACTGTTTCTGTTTTTAAGTTAAGATTGGGTAAAACAACTTCGTCTACATTTTTTCTTTTTACTTCTAATTTTTTTTCTTTACTTTTACTTTCCGGTTTTTTAACTTCTTTTTTTTTATTTCTAGCTTCTTATCATCCTCTTTTTTTATCTCAGGTTTCTTTACTTCCTTTTTAGGTTTTGGTTTTTTTAATTCAGTTTTAATTTCAGGTTTTTTTACCACTTCATCATCTGAAAAATAATTAACACTACTAAAAACTATCGTTGTAACTATCGCTACAGATGCAATTCCAATAATTACTCTTTTGGCGTTTTGCGGCTCAATTTGCTGCTTATAAATTCCATGAAATAGATCTGTAAATAAATCTCCGAAAAATTCATAGATTACCTTACCTAGTTTTGGAATTATATTTAAAAAATTTAGACCAATATTTCCAAGTTGAGTCCACAAATCTTTAAATGCACGACCGATTTTTCTATTTGTATCATGTTTAAAATTTTCTAATTTTCTAAATGCCTTATTCTTATCCTTTATTTTATTTTCTTTAAATTCTATAAAATTAGATTTAATTTTTCCTACAGGTTTTATAAAATTATCTCTTAGAAAATTTGATTTAAAATCTTTAGGTATTACAATTTTGTTTTTTTTTAAAATAAGCTCTAATTGTCCTGAGGTTAAGTTTTTTCTACTTTTTACGTAATCTTTAATTTCTTTAACGTCATAAATATAAGCTAGCTCTATAAGCTTATCTCTATAACTTAACTTTTTTTTCATTTTACAGCCTCGACTGAGTTAACTTCTTTTACGTAATGTTTTAAAAGATTTTGAACCCCCTGTTTTAAAGTCATTAATGAACTTGGACAACCTGAGCAACTTCCTTGTAGTTGAACTTTAACGACTCC
>MDSZ01095804.1_pt1 | contig 13133 bp, 13 predicted proteins | sample 811201 | NCBI WGS metagenome assembly MDSZ01 (sample SAMN05326647, study PRJNA326480) | marine metagenome | isolation source: seawater | place: Indian Ocean: North | collected 2010
AAATAATTAACCCTAAATCATTAGGTTTTAAAATTAGGAACGAAAATGAATTAAAAGGCGGTTCACCTAAAGAAAATGCTTTTCTAATGAGAAGGCTTTTTGACGGAGAAACTGGTGCAATTAGAGACAATGTAATTCTTAATACAGCTGCTGCGCTAGTAATTTGTGATAAAGTTAATTCTTTAGAGGAGGGTATAAAATTGGCTGAAAATAAAATTGATTCTGGAATTGCTCAGAAGAAACTCGAATCATTATCAGGCTAAGTATATGAATATCCTAAAAGAAATATGTTCTAAAAAGTCAGATGAAATTAATTTCTTAAAAAAAAAAATAAGTTTTAATAAAAATCAAAAAATCCAATGCAGAGGATTTCTTAGATATCTTATTAAAGAAAATAACGAAAATTTTAATATTATTGCAGAAATAAAAAAAAGTTCTCCAAGTAGAGGAATTATTAGAAAGAATTTTAACTTATCAAAAATAGCTCAATCTTATGAGTCCGCTGGTGCAAAATGTATTTCTATTCTGACTGAAAAAAATTATTTTGGAGGAGATATAGATTACATAAAACAAGTTAAAAAAGTCTCATCTCTTCCAATATTGAGAAAGGATTTCATAATTGATGAATGGCAAATTTATGAAAGTTTTTATTCTGGTGCCGATTGTATATTATTAATATTAGCAATCTTAAATGACGAAAAAGTTTTAAAATTTTATAAAATTGCAAAAGATCTTGGTTTGGATGTAATTTGTGAGGTTCACGACCAAGATGAGTTATCTAGAGTACTAAAAATAAATGTTGAATGTATTGGTATCAATAATAGGAATCTTAAGACTTTAAAAATTAATTCAGATACATTTAACATTCTATCAAAATCAATACCTAAACATATTATTAAAATATGTGAAAGCGGGATTGATGATAATCTCCAATTAAATTATTATTCCAGAAATGGTGCAGATGCCTTTTTAATTGGAGAAACTTTAATGAAATCATCTAATATTTTTGAAGAAACAAGAAAATTAATAAAAAAATGAAATTTAGTCATTTCAAGCAAAAAAAAATAAGTATGGTTGATATTTCAAAAAAAAAAATAACTAAGAGAGAGGCTTGCGCATCATCAGTAATTATTTTTTCTCAAAAATCTTTTAAAAAACTAATAATGGATGGTTCTCCAAAAGGAGAGATCTTTAATGTTGCAAGATGTGCAGGCATTTTAGCTGCAAAAAAAACTAGTCACCTAATCCCTCTTTGTCACAATATAAACCTAAATAGTATTGAAATTAATTTTGATATTGATGAAAAAAACCTTTCACTAAAAGTTTTTTCTAAAGTGAATACTTCATTTTCTACTGGAGTTGAAATGGAAGCACTAACCGCATGCTCTGTTGCCTCTCTAACAATCTATGATATGTGTAAATCAATCGATAAAAAAATTATTATTACAGATATTAAATTAATATACAAATCAGGTGGCAAAACAGGGACTTTTAAGAATGATAAGTTATAATAAAGCTTTAAAGATAATGAAACAGAATATCAAAGTTTCAAAAAAAACTGAAAAAATTGATATTCAAGATTCTCACATGAGGATAATTTCAAGAAAAATTTTATCTAAAACCAACAATCCTAGAAATGATATTTCAGCAATGGATGGTATTGTAATTTTTAAAAAAGAATTAAAGAAAAATAATATTTTCAAAATTGTTGGTGAATCAAAAACTGGTAATAAATTTTGTTCATCTTTTAAAAATAATGAAGCAAAGTTTATTTACACTGGTGCACCTGTTCCTGGATCAAATAAAATAGTCGTTCCAAAAGAGAACTACATTTACGATGAGAAGAATAATTCAATAATTATTAAAAAAATTGACCAAAGACACTTTATAAGGTTCAAAGGTGAAGACTTCAAAAAAAATAAAATTTGTTTTTCTCAAAACGAAATTATTAAAATAAGATCTCTATCACTAGCTAAAACTTTGGGTATTAAAACTGTTGATGTAAAAAAAAAACCTAGTATTTATGTAATTCTTACTGGAGATGAACTTATTACAAAAGATAATCCAAAAGGATTAATTGAATCCTCCAATGAAATATTAATTAATATGATGATTAAAAAATTTGGTGGGGATCTAAAAGGGATCTTTACAGCAAAAGATAATGAAAAAGACTTCCTTTCAAAATTAAATAATTTACAAAACTATGATTTACTTATAACTTCCGGTGGAATTTCCAAAGGTAAATATGACATTGTTAAAAAAGTTATGAAAAAAAACAAACTTAAAGTTTTATTTGATCAAATTGCTGTTAAACCTGGAAAGCCCACCACTTTTGGGAAAATAGGCGCGAGTAGTTACTTTTTAGGGTTACCAGGTAATCCGGTTTCATGCTTTATATCAATGTTATTTTACTTTTCACAATTTATAAATTGTTTTTACGGTACTGATTTTATAAATCTTAAAAAACAAAAAATGAAAGTAAGTCACTTAGTAAAAAAAAATAATTCTTTAACAAATTTTTTAAGAATTAGATTTTTGCCAAATAACTCTGAACGATTTTATGTCTATGACAATCAAGATAGCTCAATGCAAAAAATCTTAAAAGAATCGGATGGTATATGGATCAGAAAACCAAATGAAAGAGAAAAAAACAAAAATGATGACTGTAATATTGTTGTATTAAATAACTCCTTTTTTCAAGAGATTTAACTTGACATTATAGTAGAACTTATGTAGAACATTTCTATGCTAACTTTAAAACAAAAAAAATTATTAGACTATATAGTCCAATACTGCAGTTCAAATAAAATTTATCCGACATTTGATGAAATGAGAAATTATCTGAATATCAAATCTAAGTCCGGTATCCATAAGTTACTCTCAAGTCTTGAGGATAAGGGAGTTATTGAACGTTTACCTCATAAAGCACGCGCTCTAAAATTAAAAAAAATAACCCACTTGCCAAAATCTAATGAGTGCAACCTGCCCTTTCTTGGAAGAATAGCTGCCGGAAATCCTATTGAAGCAATTACAGGGAGTTTTGAACAGATTTCAGTACCAAATTATCTTATTAATAATATCGATGAGCATTTCACATTAGAAGTAACTGGAGACTCAATGATCGAAGACGGAATTAATGATGGTGATATAGTAGTCATTAAAAAAACTAACATAGCCAATTCTGGTGAAATAATAGTTGCATTAGTTGATGATAATGAAGTCACTTTAAAAAGATTCAGGTCATATAAAAATTCTATAGCTCTTGAACCAGCCAATAAAAATTATAAAACTAGAATTTTTGGTGAAGATAGGGTTAAAGTTCAAGGTAAGCTAGTTGGATTAATTAGAAAATTTTAATTATTAATGCCAATTGTAACAAGATTCGCTCCATCACCTACAGGGTCATTACATATAGGCGGTGCTAGAACCGCTCTCTTTAACTACATATATGCAAAGTCTAATAACGGAGTCTTTAAAATAAGAATTGAAGATACAGATAAATTCAGAAACGTAAAAAAATCTGTTGATGCAATCATTGATGGTCTTAATTGGTTAGGACTTAAAACTAATGAAGAAATTATTTTTCAAAGTAAAAATATAAATAAACATATTGAAATTGTAAAAAAGATGATTGATGAAAATTTAGCTTATAGATGCTTCCATTCAGAGGAAGAAATAAACGAAAAAAGAAAAAAAAATAAAAAATTTAAAAGCGAGTGGAGAGATAAAAAACAAAATAGTAATGATGGTAAAGAGTTTTGCGTCAGAATTAAGTCTCCTTTAAAAGGTATAAGTACTATTAATGATAAAATACAAGGACTTATTAAAGTGGAAAATTCTGAGCTTGATGATTTCATTGTACTAAGAAAAGATGAAACTCCAACATTTCTTTTATCATCGGCTTTTGATGATTATGAAATGTCAGTAACTGATATCATCAGAGGAGATGATCATATGACAAATTCTTTTAGACAATTACAAATTTTCAAATTTCTAAATTTCTTACCAAACTTTTCACACATGTCGCTTATTCATAATGAAAAAAATCAAAAGCTATCAAAAAGAGACAATGTTTTCTCAATTACAGATTATAAAAATAACGGATTCTTAAAAGAAAGTTTGATTAACTATATGTTGAGAATGGGATGGTCTTATGGAAATAATGAAATTATTTCAATGAAAGATGCAATAAAAAATTTTACAATTGAAAAAATATCAAAATCTCCGGCGATGATTGATGAAAAAAAACTAATTTTTCTAAACAACTATTATATCAATAACTCATCTGAACAATCTATTTTTGAAGTTTTACAACATCTTTATGGACAAGAACTATCAAACATAGATAAGCACAAAGATTTAATTTTAAAACTAATACCTTTATACAAGAAAAGGTCGTCATCAATTTTGGAAATCAAAGAAAAAATTATTCTAATTTTTAATGAAAAATATACTTTCTCTTTTGATCAAAAAAAAATCTTAGATTCTTTTAAGAATAATAAATCTTTTATAATTAAAGAATTTAGTAGTATTGTGGATTGGAATGAATATATTATTGGTGAAAAAATTAATTATATTATAGATAAATTAGAATTGAAATTTAAACAATTAGGGCAACCATTAAGACTAATTTTATCTGGATGCCAAAGTGGGCCTTCAATTTCAAAGTTAATGGAAATTATTGGAAAGACTCACTCTTTAGAAAAGCTAAACCAAAATTGGTAAATTAAATGAAAAATGATACCATCACATTCATTGACAATAGAAACGGTAAGAAACATAAATTTACAATTAAAAAAGGTTCATCTGGGCCGGATGTTGTAGATTTAACTTCTTTTTTTTCCAAAACCGGTATGTTTATTTACGACCCAGGTTTCACATCCACAGCAAGTTGCACATCTCAAATTACGTATATTGACGGAGAAAGAGGTACTCTTCTTCATAGAGGATATAAAATTGAGGACCTTGCAGAAAAATCAGATTATCCTGAAGTTTGTTATCTCCTTTTGAATGGCGAACTCCCAAGTAAAGAAAACAAAGAAAAATTTATAAATATATTAACCCACCACACTATGCTTCATGAGCAAATTTTAAGGTTTTACAGTGGATTTAGAAGAGATTCTCACCCTATGGCTGTAATGGTTGGCATTGTCGGAGCATTATCATCGTTTTACTCAGAAAAAATTTATGATTTTTCAACCACAGAAGGAAAATGGGTTGCTGTTAGCCGATTGCTAGCAAAGCTTCCAACGATGGCAGCAATGGCTTATAAATATTCGTTAGGTCAACCATTTATATATCCAAAAAATGATCTTAGCTATGCTGAAAATTTTTTACATATGATGTTTTCTACACCATGCGGAGAATATAAACCTTCTCGAGCAAGTATAGATGCATTAGATAAACTATTAATTCTTCATGCAGACCATGAGCAGAATGCCTCAACATCAACTGTAAAAATCGCTGGTTCCTCAGGAGCCAATCCTTTTGCATGTGTTGCTGCAGGAGTTGCATCATTATGGGGACCTGCACATGGTGGAGCAAATGAATCTGTTATTAGAATGCTAAATGAAATCGGTAATGAAGAAAATATAAAAGTATATTTAGACAAAGCAAAAGACAAAAGCGATCCATTTAGGCTCATGGGGTTTGGACATCGAGTTTATAAAAATTATGATCCAAGAGCTAACGTACTAAGGAAATATTGTCATAATTTATTAAAAGAATCAAATAATTTTAATTTACCTTTATTTAAATTAGCTAATAAATTAGAAGAAATAGCACTTAATGACAGCTATTTTATAAAAAAGAAATTATATCCAAACGTCGATTTTTATTCAGGTATAATTTTAAAAGCTTTAGGATTACCTGAATCAATGTTCACCGTAATTTTTGCAGTTGCAAGAACTGTTGGATGGATATCGCAATGGAAAGAAATGACAGAGATGAGCGTAAAAAAAATAAGTAGACCAAGACAATTGTATGTTGGGAATAATCATAGAGAATATATAGATATATCAAAGAGAAAAAAACAAAAACAAATGTTTCCTGGAGAAATAAAATAATTTTTTTATTTTAAGATTGATTGAGCGATAATCTCAGAGGGGTTTTTTTTATTTAATAACATTTTACTGGAAAAGTTGTTCATGAATCTTATCTGCTTCATTCTTAATTTTTTGTTAGTAAGTAGTTCAACCATTTTTTCAAAAATATTTTTTTCATTAAATTTTTCAAAAAGAAACTCAGGAATAATCTCTCGGTTATAAAAAATATTTATTAATGATGCAAATTTTACTTTTACAAACAATTTTAGAATTATTTTAGTAATAAAATGTGTATCGTAAACAATGATTGAAGGAACCTGATATTTACATAATTCTAATGAAACGCTACCTGAAGCTGCAACAGCAAGGAAAGAGGTTCTCATGACTTTTTGTTTTTTTTTATAATCAGTTAAAACTTTAATATTTAACCCCTTAACCATTTGATTCACCATATTTTTACTGTGATCAAAAGTTAATAGAAAGAAATCATAATCACTAAATTTTAATATGGATTTTTTGATTGATGGCATCATCTTTAACAAATTATTTTTAATTTCAATGTTTCTAGAACCAGGAAGAAAACAAATTAATTTTTTTTTTTTTTTCTACATGATTTTTAAAAAAAATTTGGTGCCCAACGTATTTAGTTGATAGTTTATATTGTGTAAAATATTTATTCTCAAATCTAAAAAGTGTAAATATTTTATCATAAAGATTTGCAAAAATTTTTGCTCTATATTTTTTCCAAGCCCAAACAGTTGGAGCTACATAATGATAAATTTTTATATTCTTATTTTCTTTTAAGTCTTGGATTCTTTTAACTACTCTGTAACTTAGACTTGGGGAATCAATAGTTATTAAAATATCAGGTTTTTCTAATCTAATTTGATTTTCAATTTTTTTTAAAAGTTTTAAAAATTTTTTTATTCGTATTAAAACCTCAAAAATGCCAATAGTATTAAATTCATTTATTGGAATCCATGATTTTAATCCAACACTTTCCATTAGAGGTCCACCAACACCCCGTATATTTATTTTTTTTTTTTTTTTTTTTAAAGACTTAATCAAATTAAAGCCCAAAAAATCTGAAGAAGCTTCTGTTGCAATAATCACAATCTTCATTTACACTCCGAAAAGGAAGATATTGTTTTTTTCACAGTATTTAATGACCTGATCTTTATTCAAAATTACCGTTTTATTTGAACTATAAGCAAGACCCTCCAAAGAATATTTCTTTAAATATTTAACAGTTCTTAAACCTATAGTTGGTAAATCAACTCTGATATCCTGTTTTTTTTTTATCATTTTTATTAAAACTCCCTCATTAACATTTTTTAGGTATCTGTATGATTGTTTGATTAAATTATCTGTACCCTGTGCCGCTTCGATACCTATTACGGTGCCATGCTGAATAATAATCGATTGACCAATATCAAATTTAGAGATACTAGACAAAATTTTAACACCTTTTTTTATATCATATAAATTTGATTTTGAAATTTTACATTTAGTCTGATTACCTTTACCAATAAAAATTTCTGGCAAAAAGTTTTTAAGACTAAGAATTTTAAATCCAAACTTCTCTAACTCACTTATTACTAGAGTTAATAGGTTATTATCACCTCCTTCCATTAATTTTTTAATGAATTTTGGAAGTAATTTTAATGAATTCACATCTGGCTTTAAATCCTTTAAATTAGGTCTCTGCATGGAACCCACCATTAAAATTTTATTAAATCCATTTTTTTTTAGCTTTTTTAATTCAGTTAAAACGTTTCCAAAAGTAACTTTTTTTGAAGTCAAACTTTTTTTCATTGTTTTTTTTTCAGTAAAATAGAGCATATTAAAGCAAATATTTCTTAATTTACATTTTTTAATTATTAAATTTGGGAGTAATCCATTTCCTGCTAATATAATAATTTTTTCCATTTTAATATTAGGGTAAAACAAAAGATCTCTCTGAGTCTGAAGATAAAAAATCTAAAAGAACTTTTATAGTTTGTTCTTTAAATTTTTTACTTTCAACTTCTTTTATCCTTAATTTTAGTGTTCTTTTTTTTTCGTAAAATATATACTTAAATACTTTCCTTAGTTGCGACAACTCACTTTTTTTTGTCGATCTTCTTTTTAACCCTAAAATATTCAAGCCAGACAATTTTGCGCGGTTACCCATAACTGTGGCAAATGGAACTACATCAGCAGTAACACCTGACATTCCTCCAATCATGGCACCCTCACCTATTCTTGAAAACTGATGTATAGCACTTAATGCTCCAACTACTACATTATCATGAATAACTACATGTCCTGCAAGTGTTGAATGGTTTGCAAAAATTACATTATTACCAATGTGGCAGTCATGTGCAATGTGTGTTCCCACCATCAGTAGACAATTATCTCCTACAGTTGTTGAGCCACCTCCTCCATCAGTTCCAATATTTACTGTGACGTATTCCCTAATTTTACAATTAGATCCAATCTTAACTTTAGTTTTTTCTCCCTTATATTTTAGATCCTGAGGAATAGAGCCTATAGATGTAAAAGGAAAAATCTCGGTATTTTCTCCTATATCAACATCACCTTGTAAATTAATGTGACTGTGAAGTTTACAACCACTACCAAGTCTAACTTTGTCTCCTACAGTACAAAAAGGACCAATTTCACATTTTTTTCCAACTTTTGCAGAATTATGAACGATTGAAGACTTGTGAATCATGAGTTAAAATTATATCATTTAGTTAAAAGAACAAATAAAAAAACATTTCAAATTATTACAAAAATTAGTAATTCAAAATTGCTGAAATTTCTGCCTCTGCAACAAGATTAGAATCAACATGTGACTTACAGATGAATTTCCATATATTTTTTACATTTTGCTTTTTCTCAACTTTATGTTTTAAAACATCCCCCGGATAAACTGGTTTTCTGAATTTAGCTTTATCAACTGTTAACAAATACACTGATAAGTTTTTGATATCTTTTTTTAAACTATACATCACCAGAGTTCCTGCAGCTTGTGCCATAGATTCTATGATCAATGCACCTGGCATAACAGAATTAGATTCAAAATGACCTTGAAAAAAATTTTCATTAAATGTAACATTTTTAATTCCAGTTGCGCTTAGGTTTGGTTCTATATCTTCTAATTTATCTATTAACAAAAAAGGATATCTGTGTGGAATTAATCTTTTTATTTCCTCTATATTTAAAGTTTTCTTTTCAGTCATCTATTTTTTTTAATGAATATTGTTCCTCTGTGCCAATCAATTAGATTTTCTGCAGGATACCCTCCAATATTTGAATTATTAGGAATATCTTTCATGATTCCGCTCTTTGCAGCAATTTTTACATTATCTCCGATCCTTACATGTCCGCTAATTCCGACTTGTCCACCAATCATAGCATTTTTTCCAATCTCAGTACTACCAGAAATTCCTGTCATTGCAGCAATAATTGAGTTTTCACCAATTCTTACATTATGAGCAATATGAACAAGATTATCAATCATTGTATTTTTTGAGATTACAGTGTCACCAATGGAGCCCCTGTCTAATGTTGAATTACATCCGATTTCTACGTTCTCCATTATAATTACTCTTCCTAACTGTGGAATTTTTTTAAAGAAGTCTTTTTTTGCTATAAAACCAAACCCTTCACCTCCAATCTTTACTCCTTGATAAATTTTTACATTACTAGAAATTTTTGCATAATAAATACTTACATTATCACCAATTAAACAATTATCTCCAATAGTTACACCTGGCCCAATCTTTACAAATGAACCAATTTCGCAGTTTTTTCCTATACGCGCGTTTTTATGTATGAAAACGTGTTGCGAGCACTTCTTGGGCTTTTCTAATGGATTAATTAAATCATCGTCATCAAAAAAAAAACTTTGATATTCACAATCTGGATAAAACATTGATGCTATTTTTGCCATAGCTACGTAAGGATCATCTACGACTAAATATTCATTTTCAGATTTTATCTTGAAAGATTTGTCAACTACTACAACTCCAGCCTTAGTTTTTTCCAAATCATGCTTATACTTTACACTGTTATAAAAACTTATTTCTGACTCTGAGGCATCTTCTAAAGATGCTATATCGATAATTTTTTTTTCACCATTACCAAAAACACGAGCATCAATCCGCGAAGCTATCTCATCTAAAGAAAAAGGACCAATGTTTTTATAAAAATCCTTATCAATCAATTAATTACTCTCTATTTTTTTAAAGAAATTTTTGGCAAAACTTTATTTAACTCTTGTATTGCCTGATCAGTAATATCTATTTCTTTACCAACCAGTAATACCTGGCTTTTGGCAAGAACTAGATCCAATCCTTTTTTACCGGCAATCATTGACAATACATCAACTAGTGCTCCCTGAATTTTATTAGTTGATTTTTCAAAGTCACTTTCAAATTTTTTTACATCTGAGGCTTGCTTAGATTTAAGCTCATTAATTTTTTGATTTAATTGTTTGACTTTATCTGCATAAACTTCTTTTGACAAAATATTCTTTTGTTTTAAAAGGTTGCTTTCCTCATCTCTTATAACATCTTCTTGCTTAGTAAAGGTATTTCTATGTTTTCTTCTAATATCTTCAAATTGTTCAACAATACTTTGATAGGCTGTTGATTGACTGAGAATTTTTTTCATATCAACTACACCAATACCTGTCTGAAATGTATTAGTAGGTTTCAATTCTAATTTCTTTTCTTGAGAGTTCACAGTAGTTGCAAGAAAAAAAGTTAAGACAACCAAAATTAAATTTTTCATAATACTCCTTATATATACTGTTTAATATGTTGTACCAAAACTAAATCTAAAAATCTCCTTTTTATCATAATTTTCTTTTAAAAGAGCTTTTGATAAGTAAAACTTAACTGGACCAAATGGTGAAAGCCATGATATTCCAATACCTGCAGATGCCCTAAGTTTATTTTCATCATGAATATTTAACGCTGAGGATGATTGATTATAAATTGATCCTATATCGGCAAATATAAGTCCTCCTATGCCAAGGTCATCAGGCAAGCCTAATGGAAAAGTTAACTCATTCCTATTAACATAATAAATTTCACCACCTAAAGCATCAGAAGTCGAGGAGTCTCTTGGACCAATTCCTAGATTCTTAAAACCTCTTAATTGATCACCGTTAAGATTAAACCTATCATTTATTTTTACATCCTTAATTGAACCTATGTATCCACCTTCTAAAAAGTTTGCTAAAACGAATCCGTCTGCAATTCTATAAAAGTTAGCAATTTTTAATTCTGTTAAAATATGCTCTGAATCTCCACCTAAACCAAAATAATCAACATCTAATCTAATTCTGTAACCATCTGTTGGATTAATTCTATCATTTAACTGGTCATACTGAATAGCTTGACCTATGACGGAGGTCACTCTTTTGCCCTCTTGTGCTTGGATGTAAATGGAAGTATCGTTATCAATATCATGTATTTTGTCCCTTTTTAAAGTATAACTTGAAAAGTGCCTAAGGTTATCAATTATTTCAAAACCAGTTCTTAGTTTAAAACCAATTATGTTATGTTTATAACCACTATACGTTTTCTGGTTTCTTCTAACATTAAAAATATCGATACCCGCTGCAAGGTCTTTATTTAAAAAATAAGGATCTGTATACGAAAGATCAATTTCTGACTTTCTAGTTGACAACCCTAAATTGAGACCTAGTTCTTTTGCTTCACCAAATAAGTTAGACTCCTTAATTCCAATATTTCCAAGAGCACCGTCAAGAGAAGAAAAACCAGCTCCGACGGTAAACTGACCAGTCGATCTTTCTGCAACATTAACGTCAACTTTAGTTTTATTTGTACCAACCATTTCATCTAGCTTAATCTCGATATTATCAAATAACCCAGTTCCTTTTATTCTGCGTTCACTCTCTTTTATTTTAGATAGATTATAGGCGTCACCTTCAACAAATTGTAACTCTCTTCTAATAACTGAGTCATTAGTTTTAACGTTTCCAGTTATATTAATCCTATCTATAAAAATTTTAGTTCCTTGTTGAATTTCAAAAGTAAGTTCTACTCTGTCATTTCCTACCTTTTTAATTCTTGGAGACACATCAACAAATGCATATCCCATTTGAGAAGTCTCGTCTGTAATTTTTTTTATCGAATTATCTATTTCCAATGAACTAAACCAATCACCTACATCTAGGTCGACTAAATCCTTAATTTGGTCATTTTTGAGATTTCTAATTGATGAATTAAACTGAATTTTTGTAATTTTATATCTTTGACCCTCAAAAACAGTAAAGTTTACAATAAAATCTTTTCTATTATCTACTAAAGTCGAGTTAACAGAAATAATTTCAAAATCTATGTATCCGTTGTCAAAATAATATTTCTTTAAAAGATCTTTATCATAATTTATTCTATCTTTATCAAAACGGTCATTACCTCCCCAAAATTCATACCATCTGTATTCGGATGAACTAATGACATCTTTTAAAGTTGAATCTGAAAAAATTTTGTTGTTAATAAAATTAACTTTTTTAATAGTAGCCTCTTTACCCTCAAAAACCTCAAAAACTAAATTAACTCTATTTTCATCCACTCGAATAATTTTGGGTTCAACGAAAGTTGAAAAAAAGCCCTGTCTTTTATAGAGTGTGAGGATTTTTTCTGAATCTAATTTTATCTGATCGGTTGAGAAAACATTTCTGGACCTAGTTATTATTTCTTCTAAAATTATATCATCAGTTATTTCTTTATTTCCTTCAATAGAAATCTGATCAATAATAGGGTTTTCTTTAACATTAATATAAATTATATTTTTATCTTTAAAGATTTTTACATCTTCAAAATAACCAGTCTTAAATAGGTTTTTTATTGCTAAGCTAAGACTTTTATCATCTGTTCCAAGTTTATCAATACCAGATGATCTTAAAATCAATTCACTCTCTAATCTTTTATTACCTTGAATTATAATCTGATTTTGAGCTCGAATTGGAATTTGGTTTATTAACTGTTCATCAATATTTCTTTCTAATCTATCAGTGTAATAATAGTCATTATTATAACTTGAGGAAGGTGTTCCTGGGGGATTTGC
>MDSZ01034105.1_pt1 | contig 13131 bp, 25 predicted proteins | sample 811201 | NCBI WGS metagenome assembly MDSZ01 (sample SAMN05326647, study PRJNA326480) | marine metagenome | isolation source: seawater | place: Indian Ocean: North | collected 2010
GATATCGTTAAAGTTTATCAGCCCTTTATGATTCTAGTGATGAGAGCAGATATGTATATGGAACTGTGTGATGTAATGGAGACATTATATATGAAGGGATTGAACGCTTACTTCGATTTAATGGCAACACTTCCTGATGAATATTTTGAGCACACATTATTTAATCCAATCTTTGGGGATGAAATTCCCGAGGCTTAGTCCGATATAATTATATTTAAATATTGTGTGCTATAGCTTTGATGGATGAGTGTGTCTCGTTTAACTATAGATTCTATTAGTTTTAATCTATTAAATAGAGTCTCTTTAATTGTATTATATTTACAATCTAATATTGTTATTCTTTTTTTTTGTTACTTACTTTTATTATTTAAATTTAATTATATTTGTTTTTTATTATGCTGTACTTAATTCATCTTTTTATTTTTATTAAATATAACTTATTCCTTTTGATTAATCCAAATAAACTTGACGTAGTAAAAATAGATAATAAGGGAGGACACTGGGTTCATAGGTTAACTTATGATGAAGTAATTGAGCTATATAATCAAGGAGCAAAATGGCGACTTAGTATGTTAGACTTATTTAATTTTAATACGAAGGAGAAGATATGATTGATGGTTATGCAGAAGAGCCTGATGATAATGCTAATGTAATTAATTTTAATGAAGCTAAGGATAAGGTAAGCTTAGCTAATAAATACTTTGATGAATCTATTGATGATGATTATCACTACATGGATTATGAATACATTAAGATGTTAGAGGAAGAAGAAAGATATATAAATAATATATTGCTTGGTTCCAATAAACCCATAGAGAGAGCAATCAAAAGAATAGAAAATGGTCAGGCCATCTTAATGTTTATGTTTTTTCTACAGGCTATAATCTCGATAGCCATATGGTTAACAAATATATAATATAGAACACATATGTGCGTACGGACACAGGCTCTTTATTTCTAGGAGAAATTAACCTTTTTTCCTGGGAGTCGAGGGTCTTTTTTTTTATAAGTCAAGGCACTTATTTTTTAGAGGTGAAGGCACTTTTTTTCTATAAGGGGGGTCTTTATTTCAAAATTCTTGAAGCTTTTTATTAGGGCTTTTAAAAAGCGCCTAGGGTACTTACCCACACATACCATTTTTTAGACCTTTTATATAAGAAGAAACGCGGTTCCCAATTTTTTTACTATAAAATTTTTTCAAAGTATTATATAAGTATGGAAGAAGTTGCTGACTGGATGAATACATCGTGGACCAAAGATGGTCATAAGATTACAATTAAAGATGTACTTGGCCATATAGGTGATGAAACATTAGAACTAAATGTTACGCGGCTATCACAGCAGCTGTCAGACCCGCCGACATTGGACCCAAGCAGACTAGCGGCTGCAAGTTTAGAGCATCCAATTGTTATTGTAAAAAAAGACGGTAAGTATAAATATATATTAGATGGAAACCATCGTTTCAAAAGGGCAACGGATGATGGTGTGGAATATATAAAAGCAAAGATACTGGACCTAAATAATCCAAGCGTTCCTGAGTTGCTTAAAAGAGTTTTATCCTACTAATTATTTCATAGATTATGTATAACCATTGAAGATCATGGAGAACCAAGATGATTAAAGAGTTAATAAAGCTATCGAACCACTTAGATTCTAAGGGGCATAGAAAAGAAGCGGATTATTTAGATGGCGTAATTAAAAGTACGGCTAATCGTTTGAGCAGGAAGGAAAGAAGAGAGCAAAGAAGGAATGAAGGGCTTGCTGAAGGACGCAACGCAGGGTGGCAAGAAGCAATTGATCGTGTAACTATGTATTCCAATAATGTACCAGATACACTGACCGATGAATGTAAGACTTATGTTGATAATGTTTTACAGTTCTTAATTAAAGATTTTACCAAACAGATGAATGGCCCAGTTGAGTAAAGAAAAATGATTAAAGAATTAGCAGTACTAGCTAACCACTTAGATGCTAAGGGCTTAAGAAAAGAAGCTGATTACTTGGATCGCATAATTAAAAGCGAGGCATCATCACTGGGGCTATTTGCTATTTGTTGGTTAACTGGCTGCAAAGGGGTTTCAAAAGATGACTTAAACAGAGCCGGTGTAGAGTATGAATTTGAGTATTCAGACCCTAACAATCCAAATCCTGAAGAAATAATAAATGTATATGATCCTACGGGTAAAGCAGAAAGAACTGAAGAAGATGGATCGATTAATCTAAAATGGCACTGTAATAATTATGAACTTTTAATGGACATTTTGCATTTAAAAGAAGGTTACGAGGGAATGATAAAGTTAAGCCTCACTTGGGATATAGGTGATGATGGATTTCTTGATTATAGCGGAAACCCAGTTGAAGCAGATGTTTCTGATTGTATAATGGAGTAATGAAGTGATTAAAGAATTAACAAAACTGGCTAACCACTTAGATTCAAAAGGTCTAAGAAAAGAAGCTGACTATCTTGATTCTATAATTAAATCAGTCGCCATGAATGGGTCTGGACCAATGCTAATTAAAGAAGCAAAGGTTTCGGATCATATGGATTATCATATTAAAAATAATATTGAGGTATCAAAAAATATATTTAGAATAGAGTCAGAATCGTTTTATGATATATTCAAAGAAGCAAGAGAACTTTGGAGAGCAAAGAAGATAATTGTTTCATCAGATGATGAGTATTATCTGAGCACTGACATTGGAGAGTTTGCAGAGTACGGTGGCTCAATGGTTCCGCTAGACCTACCCTTTGTGGATGAGAGCATAGAGAAAGAGTCTGCGAAAAAGAAAAAGAAAAAAAAGAAGAAGAAAGATCCACCTCTTGGAAAGCCAAAGAGGGGCGGATCTAAAAAGTTTTATGTATATGTAAGATGCAAAGGCAAGATTAAGAAGATATCATTTGGCTCACCAGATATGCCCCTTAGAGTATCAGAGCCAGAAAGAAGAAGATCTTTTGTTGCAAGGCATAAATGTAAGCAAAAGAAAGATAGATGCACTGCCGGTTACTGGTCATGCAGAATAGGAAGATATCCGCATCTTACTGGGGCAAAGAAGAAGTATACTTGGTGGTAGGATATAATGGATAAAAAGCTACATGTTCAAAAGATAAAATATTCTTATAAAGACCTAGCTCCTGTTATGTCAGAAGATACATTGAAGTATCATCGTGATAAACTAGCGGCAGGTTATGTTAAAAGATATAATAATGGCGAAGGAGACGCAGACTTTAATGAGGCTGGAGCTTTTCTTCACAACATATTCTTTCCTCAGTTAAAAGAACCATCATCAGGAAACAAACCAGAGGGCGTTTGTCTTGAGATAATAAATGAAAAGTATAAAGACTTTGATTCTTTTAAAAAGGAATTTGAAAAGGTCGCTATGTCAATACAGGGATCTGGCTGGGTTTATATGGATACCTCTGGAGAAATAAAAACCATATCAAACCATCAAATTAAAAATAACATAGCCCTATTGGTTGACTGGTGGGAGCATGCTTGGGCTTTGGATTATCAACAAGATAAGAAAAAATATTTAAATAATATTTGGAAAATTATAAATTGGGACGTTGTGAGTGATAGATTGAATATTAAAAAGGAATCATCCGTAATAGAAGATCTGGTTAGGCTAGCAAGCCATCTAGATGAAATAGGCTGTATAGCTGAAGCTAATTTGATTGACGACATAATTGTAAATTCAGCAAAAAAGAAAAAGAAAAAAAAGAAGAAAAAGAAGAAGGATAAGAAGAGGACTCCTACAAAGCCAAAGCTATGGGAAAGAGCAAAGAATGAGGCCAAAAAGAGATTTGATGTTTATCCATCAGCTTATGCAAATGGCTGGGCTGTTCAATGGTATGATGATAAGGGCGGTGGATGGCGCGGGCCTAAGCCAAAGAAGTGATCTAAATGAGCGATTTGGAAGCCAAAGAAGAAAACTATGCTTTAGATGACTGGTTTAAAGAAGACTGGGTCGATATATCTAAAAAAGATAAATCGGGCAAGCATCCACCTTGCGGAAGAAAGGATGCTGATAAAGGTAAGTACCCAAAGTGCAGACCATCAAAGAGGGTTTCTAAGAAAACTCCAAAGACTACAAAGGAAATGACTAAGAAAGAAAAGTCAAAATCTGTAAAGAAAAAGCGAAAGGTTGAGCGGGAAAAGAAAACAGAGTCGGCAGGTGGTGGGGCAAGAAAGCCAAAGAGAGCGCCAAGCTTAAAAAGAAAAAAGAAGAAGTCAAAAAAGAAGTCTTTTGATATAATAAATAAGTTAGTTAAACTTGCTAACGAACTTGATGCAACCGGAATGTCAAAAGAAGCTGACCTTATTGACAGAATAATAAAGACAAGCGGTCCCAATATAAAATCTAAATTGTAGAGTAGAAACCGATAGCGGTATAATGTATTGGGGCGATAAGCATGTCAAAAAAATCAGATCTTCCGTTTGAAGAAAATCAAATAAGCGAATCATCATTTATAAGAAAGTTTTCTGTTAAAACAAATGACGACGAGTTTGTTTGGCACAGAGACAGGGAGGATAGAATAATTAAAATAATTGGTGGCGAAGGCTGGCGAATCCAGTTAGATAATAGATTGCCGATAGAATTATCACAAGGGAGGGAGATCTTTATAAAAAAAGGTGAATGGCATAGGGTTATAAAAGGTAGCTCTGATTTGATTTTAAAAATAAAAAAAATGAAATAGCTGAGGTAAATATGCAAAACTTGGGATACGCCTGTATCAATATGACACTGTCTAATAAGAATCCAAAAAAGAATGTCTCTACAAATAGAGGTATGATTAAAAGAACATTTCAAAAGAAGGGGTCGCTATACGCATCAGAATTGGCTCTAAAAAATCTAGATGATCTATCTAAAATTATAAAATGGAATCAAGATCATTCGATCAACTTCTTTAGAATATCATCCTGTGTCTTTCCGTGGGCATCGGAGTATTCTATCAGAGAGTTGTCAAACTTCTCATCTCTGCTGTCATCTGCTCAGAGAGCGGGTAGTCTAGCAGAGTCAACAGGAATGAGGCTTACATCGCATCCTGGGCCTTTTAATAAGCTATGCTCACCAAAGGAGGGTGTTGTCGCCAATACAATTCGCGACTTAGAGATTCATGGTGAGTTATTTGATATGATTGGGCTATCCAGAACTCCATACAACAAGATTAATATTCATGTTGGTGCTGCATATGACTCAAAGCAAGTAGCCCTGGATACATTCTGCTCAAACTTTGAAAGACTTCCTGCTTCCGTTCAGTCAAGACTTACTGTAGAGAACGATGATAGGCAAAGTCTATACTCAACGCATGAGCTTTATGAGGGTGTCTATAAAAGAATTGGTATTCCAATTGTGTTTGACTATCATCATCATAAGTTTAGAAACGACGGAGAGAGCGAGGAAGAAGCTCTTAGGTTAGCATGCTCTACATGGGGCGATATAAAGCCCGTTGTTCACTACTCAGAGTCTAGGTCTGAAGAAATGAATGACCCATCTATAAAAGACAATGCTCATTCTGACTATATTTATGAAAAGATTGATGACTACGGACTTGACATTGATATTATGATTGAGGCAAAAGCAAAGGAGCTTGCTCTTAAAAAGTATCGTAATGACTGGCTGTAGTTACTACTAATTATTTCATAGGTTATGTATAACCATTGAATCTCATGGAGCAATGAAATGATTAAAGAGCTAATAACGTTATCGAACCAGCTAGACTCCTTGGGTCTAAATAAGCAGGCAGATATAATTGATAATATAATAAGGACTGCTAGCGACTCTGAGTGTTCCGGTGGAGAATTTGAGTTTGCATTTCATTTTGAAAGAAATAAGTACAAACTAGTTAACGATCCTGAGCCAAACGACCTTGTTAGCTGTCTGATTAATGAAGGCATGCAGCATGATAGAAAGTTTATATATGTTGATGCAGGAACATCGGGAACCGGAACTACTGAGCAAAATTCTGAACTTATGTGGAGAAGGGCTAATGAGGGGTTAAGGTGGCTGTATGACTCTCACGCTCCAACGGGTCCCAACGGTTTGCCTTATAGCTTTGATGAATTCAAAAACAAGGCTAGCTTGACTGCTGATTTTAATACAGATAGGCCACGCTCTACTCTCGATACAAATGAAGAGGTTCCGCTAGATGATCCAGATCATAAATATTTTCAAGAGCATCAATTTATATACATTAAGGTCGGCCCAATAACTCCAACACCCAACTTTGATAGTCTGGCTAGACGTTTTTATGATGCAACAATTGGAAGGTCAATGCCTGGAACGGATGATGATATGGTTCACGAGGTTCTAATGGCGTTAAGGGATGCTAATGACTTTGGTGATTTTAACAACAAACTAAAGAGGACTTATGATATGGATTTTTACGAAATAGCATGTCACAAGGGAACAGAGGGAGACTATGGTCTTGGCAAGATGATTGATGAACCTATCGGCTTTATAGTTAGATACCTCCAAAAAAAGTGGAAGGAGCATGGCCCAACAGAGTTGAGCCAAAATGAAGCCGCTCTAGCCTCCCACATTGAACGACTTCAAATTGATGACATAAAATGCACTGACTAAATATCGCTACTAATAATCTCCTAAATAGTATATAGCCATTGAAAATCATGGAGCAATGAAATGATTAAAGAGTTAATAAAATTATCTAATCACTTAGACGCTAAGGGTTTAAGAAAAGAGGCTGACTATATTGATTCTATAATTAAAATATCTTTCGAAAAAGATGTTTTGGAACTTGCATCTGAATTATCAGAATTTTTTGCAACAAATTATGCAAATAAAAGTCATGATCTTCAAAAAGTACAGGATGAATTTTGTAAAAATTATAAAGATAAGCCAAAGTTAAGCGAGGGTGTTAATGCCGCAAAGGGATTCGCTGTGCTTGACGCAGGGTTGAAGTCTTTTATAGAAAGTGTAGCTAGCAAGCAGTGTGCTTAGGAGGCACCTTTAAGGAGGCTTGAGGTGAGCAGAAAGGTTGCTTGGATAACAAGCGTTAGTTCTCAAAATAAATCGTGGGGTACCGAAAAGTCTTGGACTTGTCCTGGGCAAACTTATAACAAAATATTAATTATAAAGAAAGGACACCGTACTCGTTTAAAAAGATATAAGACAAAGAGTGAGTCATTCTATTTGGTATCAGGAAAGCTATCTGTTTCTTATGGAGATGAAAAGGCTGTGTCATCTAGTGATTTAAAAGTTGGAATTTTAAATGAAAATCAAGTATTATCTGTACCATCAATGTGTCCTTATAGTATAGAGGCGCTAGAGGACTCTATAGTTATAGAAACATCAGATAGAACAGGATCATCTTTTGAGCTTCTAAAAGATTGATTTTTTTACTACTAATTTTTTTATAGGTTGTGTATAACTATTATGATATATAGCTATGAACTTCATGGAGTAAAACAATGATTAAAGAATTGCTAAGGCTGGCAAACCATTTGGATGCTAAGGGTCTAACAAAAGAAGCGGACTACCTTGATGATATAATTAACAAAGTGGCGGCAAACCCACCTGATTCTAATCCTTCTTTGATGGTGAAATACTACGAAGTTATGCAGGGTAAAGGTGAAGATGGCGCTGATACTTTTCATGGACTATATGCGGCAAAGGTTGATGATAAACATTATTTCTATTTAGAAGGAAAAGGATGGGTCGATCCTTGCGATGGGAAAAGAACTATAGCATGTAGCGAATTAGAGTTTGCAAAAGAGAATGGTAAGTTAAATGAGTTAGATGGCAAACCAACAGAGCTTCCGCAATTTGAAATGCCAGTTCAAGAAGACCATAATGATCCTATGCCACAAGCCAAAGAGGAGCCTCAAGCAGAAGATGAGTCAGTCGGTCGCAAGAAACTAGACCTAAGAAATTTATTCAAAAGGAAGTAATTGTGATAACCAACTTAGCAAAGCTTGCCAACCACTTAGATGAAAAAGGTTTTCAAAAAGAAGCAGATTATCTTGATAGTATAATTAACAAGATTGCAGAGCCATCATATGAGATGGAAACAAACCCGGATTGGACATGGGAGGAAGGGTTTTGGGATCCTAGTGATGAGGGTTACAATGATCCCCAGGGCCTGCTAGAGACAGGAGAGGCTTCAAAGTCTTTGTCTGATCCAGAACTGCTAATGGAGTTAGACGAAGAAGATATTGAAAAAGAAGAGGAGCCTTATTGGAGAGATCAGGACGATCTTAGAGCTGCTGCAAAAAAATTCTTTAGCTTTATGGATAAAAATGAAGATGGCGCTATTGATCAAGAAGAGCATCTTAGACTTTGGGAAGCAGTTGTTTCTATAGTAAGAGACATGAATTCTGATGCAACAAACGAAGAGGTTGTAGATATAGTTATTCGAGAAATGGATAAAGCAGACGAGCTACTCTCTGAAAAGCAAGAAGAAGATTTTATTGATGAGTGGTCAAGACACTCTGGATTAGAAACTCCGGGCGTTGACTTTGGTGAGCTTGGAAATAATCCTGAGTATAGAAACAATATGAGAGAAAAATATCGTAGAGATAAATCAAGAGAAAAAAGTCGCGTTGAAAATTTAGCGGAAGACAGACTAGAAAGCTCATGAATGGATCAGAAGTCGCCAAGGTCTTGGCGAAAATTAAAGCTTAATGATTAATATTATAATAAGGAACCTAAAATGATTAAAGAACTAGTTAGTATGGCTACAAGATTGGATGACAAGGGTTATCAAAAAGAAGCAAGTTATCTTGATGATATAATATCCAAACTTGCAAACTTGGAAGATGAGGCTCTATCTTTTGATGAAAACTTATCTGAGCAAAGTGAGCAATCAGATTTGCAACAAATACTTGGTGGTGATACGCCAACAGATATATTTGACTCTAGAGATATGGATTACTTCACAAGAGGTATCGAAAAGTCACCAGATGCTATGGCTCAATGGTTTTATAACAAGATAGCTGATAGCAATATGGATCTGCAATCAGTTATGTATTTCGCAAGAATGTTGGGTGATATAGTCTCAAATAATATAAGTGATGAAGAGGAAGGCATGTCTGATTTGGATCCAGATGATAACCTTATGGACGAAAACCTTATGATGGGTGATGATCTAACTCTTGATGGCGCTCTAAGCAATTCATATGACGCTGACGAAGAAGATCAGCTTATTTAATTAACAATTATATTTTAGGATTTGGGTTAAAATGATTAAAGATCTAATTAAAATAGCAAACATTCTAGATTCAAAAGGGCTTTCTCGTGAGGCAAACGATCTTGATGCAATAATAAATAAGATTTCAGGTCTTGGGGATGAGCCACTGACTGATGAAAGCACAGAGATGCTAAGAGAAGAAGATGCAAGCGGGGTTATGATGGCCGATCATGCTTTGCGATACGCCCCAGACGAAGAGTTTGATGATCCAGATTCATATATCAACAGCATCGATCTTGATATGGATCTTTTGACAGATACAAACATAATGCCAAGCCAGGTAGTTGGTGATGAAGATTTGTTAACAACTCATGACGGTCTGTTTGAAAGTACCCTAGAGTCACTTCCAGAGTCTTTGGCTGAAGGAATTATGACAATAACAGAAGGGCTTCTTGAGACCATGGATAGTAATGAAGATAACTCTTTATCTAAAGAGGAAATATCTATGGCCATATATGATCTTCTTTCCAATGCAATAAGTCGTGAGAATTCTGATATAGAAGAGGATGAACTTGTTGAAAAAATTAAAAAAGAAATGGATGGCATTATGGAATCAGAAAATCCATTTAGAGCAATGGTTAAAAGAATAGAATATAAGGGTGACGAAGAGGAGTAGGGAAAAATGATTGAAGGCTTGATAAGGCTTGCAAACCATCTCGACCTAAATGGATATAGAAGTGAATCTAATTTTTTAGATAAAATAATATCACTAGCATCGAAAGACCCATCCGTATTAGATAATCCGAATGATATTGGTTACTCAGAGCCATCAGAGGATGAGGTTAGAAATAGAAATCTCCTGCTTACTAAGGAGCTTGAAGATATCAGATTGTATGAGAACCAAGGAAGGGCGGAGCTTGACGACGGTAGCAGCGAAGACTACTCATCATATATTGCTGGTGGATGGGGAATCGACAAGGACGTAGAAGAAGTATTAAGAAGGTATAATGAGTCAAGGCCCAATGAAAGTGTGAGCGCCAAGTACGAAACTCTTCCTAATCAAAAAACAAAGGTTACATGGGTATGACAAAAGAAAGACTTATAATACTGGCAAATCATCTTGATGCAAAGGGGCTGACTAAAGAAGCCGACTATTTGGATTCAATTATAACAAGAAAGATTGCTCAAGAAGATTCGAGCCCTATGAAAGATTATTTGCTAGAATATATGGCGGAAAACTCAATACCGGCCGACTTAATCACCGATGACATGCTCGCTAAACATCCCCAACTTAAGGATTTGAAAGACCCCCTTGAGACAGATGAAGATGACTATAACGCCGGTAGGCTTGCCGCACTTAGAAATATTCAATACTTTGTTGGTGGGTTAGATTATGAAGTAAATAAGTTCAAAGCAGCCGGTATGAAAGATCATGTTGATGGTGCAGAAAGAATTAAGACAATGATAATGGTCTACATTGGCGATCAAATAAGCAAGTTAATATAAAAATAAAATTTGCGGGCTAAGTTCCCTTCCGCTCTTTTGTTTAGAAAACTTATATAAAAAGCGTATAACTTATATAAGAGGTTAATATGTATAAACTATTTATTCCCCTAATACTCACAGGATGCTTTGGCTCAAAGCATAAGGTAGAGTTTAATCCAACCAATAGCATGTGTCTTGATTCAACTGTAGTTAATATGCAAGCCGCAGGATGCAATGCAGTATTGGTAGAGAAAACAACCTATGGTATAACAAAGTTATATTGTCATGATACCAAGAAGAACGCAGAAGATTCTTCTTGGTTAACCAATGAGTTCTATGCAATTGCTTTTGGATCTTCGATTCCAGTTGACGTAAAGCCAATATGCACCGATCCATTTCTTATAATGACAACCGCAGAGAAGGATTAGATGAGTGGAGGCTGCGACAATATATTTGCCTCCGTCATCTGACCTATCGACTTACTTATTTAATAATATTTATTTATGGCGTGCCATGCACATAATGTAGAGGTGCGCCATGCTATTATCTTTAAATAAAAAAATTATGGATGATATAACTTTAAAAGAAGTAGAAGATTATTTAATATCTTTAATAAGCCAAATGAATGTCCCACAACTTAGGGTTAACAAAAGAGATTGGCGATGGTTTAGCAGAAACCTTTACATAAATAATTCAGATCATGAACTATTTGATGAATCTGTGATCCTATTGAAAAAGATATTATCTTATAACGCAAGAAAGATAAGGCAACTGGCTTCTTAAAGGGTCATAGACCCTAGCTTAACAAATCACTTGGGGTCATAGACCCCTATTTAACGCGATAGCCACAGGGAGTAGCTATGTCATTTAAAGTTGGTTCCCCAGTTTTATATTTAAAAAACAATTGTATTGTGTCCAAGGGTCCATATAGAGCAAGGTTTTTAAACAGCACAGACTACGATCTAATAAGTCATGGACTCGGACATTTAGCAGGGTCATATGGTACGGCATATGACCTGTTCAATGTTGACTCTGGAGCTACACATAAAAAGATTTCACCCGAACTCATTAAAGGATTAGCAAATGATTAAGGATATCGAACTTCAAATAGAAAAAGTATTAGTTGCATCAACCGCACATCTATCAGGTCCAGATGAAATTACAAACCTCGTGTATAATCCAGAGTTTGTAACGGACGATTTTGATTACGGCTTTACAATGTACGTTGGTGGCGTAGACTTCCCAGACTCATACGATCTAATAGATATGGGGTACTCACACGGCCTTTGTGAAATTATTGATCTTGCTACTCAAAATGAGTGTTACTGGATCAAATTTGATTCAGACGGAGCTAAGTACCCTGGGCTTGTTACTTATGACTGGTAACAAAAAAGTTTATAACGATATAGAATCATTTAATACATAACATTGATTATATTTATTTTTAGTGCGCTATCCATATATATAAGGCAGACTACGCTTACTCTAACCATAAGGAAATAAAGCGATGAGAAAAACCCACTGGATCTCTGTAACAAAAGATGCTAAAACTGGCTCAATTCCCGTTTCATATTCTCCAAAAGAAAGTTGCCCTGACTCCTGCTCATTAAAAGAAGGCGGGTGTTATGCGTGGGGCCTATTTTATCTTCGAATCTTAGGAGCGAAGATTCGGGATGGAAAGATTGAGATTAAAACTTTAGGACAAGCTCTTAAAGAGCGCAGAGTAGACGCTAAGGTTGTTCGACACAGAGTTGCGGGTGACATAGTGGGTGACGTCCCAGGAACAGTAGAGGAGTGCTTACAGGTCGAAAAAGAGGGTCTTACTAACATTGGATACACTCATCACTGGCGGGCCGAGGAAGCACAGCCTCTAAAGAAGTGGTTTAGAGCATCATGTTCTTCTTTAGAAGAAGTAGAGCTTGCACGCTCTATGGGGTGGTCTGTAACCATTATGGTTCCAGAGGGTACTCCTAAAAAGATGATGCTTGAAAACGGAGAGACAGCCTTTATGTGTCCCGCAAGACATGGTGTAGAGGGTAAAGCTGATATTACCTGCAATACATGCACGCTTTGCAAGGTTACAGATAAAACGGCAGATAAGACTGTAATGTTTGAGGTTCATGGAACAAAGGGGACAATCAGCAAAGCAAGCAGTAGTCTCGTTACATTTGGAGACAAATAAATGTCCAGTACGCATGATTACACAGAAAGAGCGTGGGGCAAAGATTACTTCATTATGTCTATTGAAAATGAAGGGATGAATCTATCACTAAATGGATGGGGGTATGGAATTAAGTCTGGTGATTATATTATCATTAAGAATGGTGATGACACAACCAGATATTTGTTTGATACAATCTCATATTATAGCAATCCATCAGATATGTGGAGTGCAACATTAACCTTTTCACCTAGGGAGTAGCTAGTATAGTTTAATCTTCGGGATACATCCCGAAGATAAGCAATAAAAGCTGTTAGAATATAAATGTCAAAGATTA
>MDSZ01016037.1_pt1 | contig 13126 bp, 13 predicted proteins | sample 811201 | NCBI WGS metagenome assembly MDSZ01 (sample SAMN05326647, study PRJNA326480) | marine metagenome | isolation source: seawater | place: Indian Ocean: North | collected 2010
CTTAACTACCGAAATCCCTCCAGCAAAATTTGATAGCGATATTTCATCTAATGTAGCAATGGTTTTATCAAAAATTAATAATAAGTCGCCCAATGAACTAGCCGAAGTTCTAGCTGTTCATTTAAAAAAAAAAGATAAATTAATCGAACATATATCAGTAGTAAAACCTGGCTTTATTAATATTAAATTTAAACCAATTTTTTGGACAAATTTTATCAGTGAGGTTATAAGAAACTCCACAACATTTGGAGTTAATATAAACGAAAAAAAGAAAAATTTTCTTGTTGAATTTGTTTCAGCAAATCCAACAGGTCCACTGCATGTAGGACATTGTAGAGGCGCTATACTCGGAGATGTTATTTCGAACTTATTATTATTTAATAAACATCAAGTTATTAAAGAATATTATGTGAATGATTATGGTAATCAAATTGTTAATTTTACAAGGTCAGTTTATTTAAGAATTAGAGAGATTCTTTTTAAAGAACCTTTTCCTTCTGAAGATAAAGATTTATATCCAGGAGACTATTTAATTGATTTTGCAAACAATATTATAAAGTCCAATAAACTATCAAATTTTAGTGAATTTGATAAAGTTTCGGAACATTTAACATCATTATCAATCGAAGAAGCACTAAAACTAATTAAAAATAATCTAATTAGCCTTGGCATCAAACATGATAATTTTGTTAGTGAGAAAGAAATTGTTTTAAATCAAGAGGTTGAAAAAGTTGTTAATTATCTTAAAAAAAATAACTTTGTATACAGAGGAAAGATCAAAGCACCTGAAGGGGAAAATGATAGTAACTGGATAGAAAGAGAACAATTACTTTTTAGATCAACAGATTTTGGAGATGATAAGGATAGAGCATTGCAAAAATCAGATGGAACATGGACTTATTTTGCAAGTGATGTAGCTTATCATAAAAACAAATTAGACAGAAACTTTGATCATTTGATAAATATTCTCGGAGCTGATCATGCAGGATATATTAAAAGAATTTCATCATCTGTTGACGCATTAACCAATTCACAAGGCAAGCTAATCTGTAAAGTAAGCCAATTAGTCAAGCTTATAAAAGATAAAAAACCTTTTAAAATGTCTAAGAGAAAAGGTAATTATGTAACATTAGATGATTTAATCAAAGAAGTAGGAAAAGATGCAATAAGATTTATTATGCTTAATAGAAATAGCGATGTCGAACTTGATTTTGATTTCGATAATGTTGTAGAAAAATCAAAAGATAATCCTCTTTATTATGTACAATATTGTTATGCGAGAATTTGTTCTGTTTTTAGACATATTGGTAAAGATATGAATTCTGTTATCAATATTGAGAAATATGATTTTGAGTACTCTAAAGATGAAATTAATATATTAAAAAAAATAGCAGAGTGGCCTAAGTGTATAGAGATATCAACCAATAAGTTAGAGCCTCATAGAATTTCAAATTATCTTTATGAATTAGCATCTTTATTTCATTCATATTGGAATTTAGGAAAAGTTAAACCCGAAAAAAGATTTATTAACAGCAAGAATCAAGTTTCAAATGATAAATTAGTATTTTTGAAATCAATATCAAATGTGCTTAGATTAGGCATGAATATAATTGGCGCATCTACACCAGAAAAAATGTAATGTTAAAAGAATTAAAATATTTTATTTTTTTTTTAGTCATCTCTTTTTTTATTTTTTTTTCAATTAATCATTATGTTTCAGATTATAATAAAAAAAAAACTTTTAGACAGTTAAGCTTAATTGATAGTTCTCTTAAAAAATACGAAAATTCAATCCCCTTAATGATTAATGATACAGAATATATTGTTAAATATTTAAATAAAAATGAAAACAAAAATATGAAAAAGTATTCTTTTTGGGATTTATTAAAAAATGAAAATTAAACTAAGAAAGTCTTTTATTTGTGGAATTAAGGGAATAAAATTATCTCCTAAAGAATCTTCCTTTATAAAAAGGCATAAACCTTGGGGAATAATTCTTTTTGAACGAAATATTAAAAATATTAAACAAGTTCAAAAATTAACAAATAGTATAAGAAAAATATTTAAAGATTCAAAGTATCCAATATTAATAGATGAAGAAGGGGGCAAGGTATCAAGAATTCGTAATATTGTAGATACATCAATATTTACAGGTAGTTATTTTGGTAATTTGTACAAAAAAAATATAAAAAAGTTTAATTTATATTACCAAGTTTATATCAATCAAATATCATACGTTTTAAATTTGATTGGTGTTAATATAAATACAGTTCCTGTGCTCGACTTAAGAAGAGAATTTACCAATCCTATTATTGGGGATAGATCATTTTCAAAAAACAAAAAAATAGTTAATCAAATTGGTGTCAAAAATATTAGTTTGTTTAAAAAAAAAAAAATTGCCACTGTAATAAAACATATACCTGGCCATGGCCTCGCTAAAGAAGATAGTCATAAAAAATTGCCATATATAACTCATAAATTGTCATATTTAAAAAAAAATGATTTCCAATTATTTAAAAATAAAAATTCTTTATTTGCTATGACTGCACATATTATATTTGACTCAATTGATAACAAGAATTGTATTACACACTCCAAAGATGCAATTAATTTTATTAGAAAAGAGATAAGATTTAAAAATTTAATTATTACTGATGATATATCAATGAAGGCTTTAAAATATTCTTTTAAAAGTAATGTCAAAAAAGCTTACGACGCTGGATGCAACTTAGTATTGCATTGTAATGGAAATATTAAAGAAATGAACAAATTAGCTAAAATTTCCCCATTATTAAATTCATTTATTATTAAAAAAACATCTGAATTTTATAATCTTTTAAGTTAAATTAAGTTATGTCAAAAATTGATTCCAATGAGTTTCAAATAGATTTAAATAATTTTACGGGCTCTTTAGATTTACTTTTAGATTTAGCGAAGTCACAAAAAGTAAATCTTGAGGAAATTTCAATTACAAAACTTGTAGATCAATTTAATAACTATATTAAAGATACTGAAAATTTAAATTTAGAAGTTGCCTCAGAATATTTATTAATGGCTACCTGGTTAACATATCTTAAATCAAAGCTTTTATTACCTTTAGATGAAGAAGAAGAATTTAAAGCATTAGAAATTGCTCAACGATTAAAATTACAATTAAAAAAATTAGAACTTATAAGATTACTTTCAGACCAAATGTTAAAAAGAAAAAGATTAGGAAGAGATGTATTTATGAGAGGAATTAATACTAAATTTAAAACTAATAATATTTCTCAATATTCACTTAAACTTTTTGATATTTTAAAAACTTATTCAACTATTATATCTACCAAGGATTTTCAAAAAATAAATATTCCAAAATTACCTGTATTTACAATGGAAGAGGGAATAAAAAGAATTAATGAATTACAAAATCAGCTTAATAACTGGATTAAGTTAAATGATTTAATACCACCAAAGTTTAAAAATAATAAAAATATGATTAAAACTGGTAATGCAGGAATATTTGCTGGATCTCTTGAGTTAGCAAAAGAAGGAGATTTAAAAATTAAACAAGATAAAATATTTGGAGATATATTTATACGTAACAATGAATAAACTAAAAAAAAACAATGTAGTTAAATTTCCAGAAGTTAAAGTTACCGATCAAGAAAAAGAAATTGAAGCTATTCTTTTTGCCTCAAACATTCCTTTAGATGTTGAGTCTATAGAAAACAAAATATCAAAAAAAACTAATGTTGACGAAGCTCTCAAAAAATTACAAAAATTTTATGCCGTTAGAGGAATTAATTTAGTTAACATATCTAACAAATGGTCTTTTAGAACATCTGATAAATTATCTAATTTGCTATCTAAACAAAAAACAATTGAAAAAAAACTTTCTAAAGCTGCGGTAGAAACATTGTCAATTATAGTTTACCATCAGCCTGTTACACGAGCTGAAATAGAGGATATAAGAGGTGTGGCATTTGGAACTAACACTTTAGAAATTCTCATGGAGCTTAATTGGGTAAAACCAGGTGGACGAAAGGATGTACCGGGTAAACCTATTCAATATGTAACAACTGACGATTTTTTAAGTCATTTTAATCTACAAAAACTTTCTGATTTGCCCACTGTTGATGAATTAGGTGCAGCTGGTTTGATAGATACATCATCTATTGAAAAATCAATTTTTGGAACTGGAAAATTTTACAAAGAAAAACAAGATGAAAAAAAGGAAGATATTTACTCTAATATAGATGAAATGTTACAAGACACTTTATCCAATGAAGAAAATACTGAAAAAGATCCTTTAAAAAAATAAATATTGAGTATATAAATATAATTATGAGCATTGGTTTTTGGCAAATAGCTATAGTTGTTATATTAGTTGTCCTATTATTTGGTAGAGGAAAGATATCTAGTTTAATGGGAGATGTTGCCAAAGGCATTAAAAGTTTCAAAAAGGGCATGTCATCTGATGTATTGGAAGATAGTCAGCCCAAAGACGTTTCTGACGAAAACAAAGACACTAAAGATAGTAATTAAACTCAATGCCACAAATTGGCTGGTTAGAAATCCTGATTGTTGTTTCAATAGCAATTATTGTAGTTGGTCCTAGAGATTTTCCCGTAATGTTAAAAAAAGTTGGAAGTTGGGTAGGATCTGTAAAGAAATATGTTTCAAATGTACAGAATGAAGTCTCTTCTCTTGAAGAAGAGACAAAAGAAATTTATGAAAATTCTGAAAATAAATCTAACGATAAAGAAAACATAAATGAAAAGAAAGATGCCTGAAAAAGAAACTGGTTTTATAAGTCATTTAACTGAATTAAGACAAAGACTTATTAATTCATTAATTTTTTTAGCAATATTGTTTATAGGATGTTACATATTTTCAGATCATATCTATGGTTTTTTAGTAGATCCATATGCAAATGCGGTTAAAAATGATGGTGTTGAGAGAAGATTAATATTTACAGCTTTACAAGAAACATTTCTTACTTATTTAAAAGTTTCTTTTTTTGCTGCTTTTTTTGCAACGAGTCCATTTATACTTATTCAAATTTGGAAATTTATTGCTCCTGGATTGTATAAACATGAAAAAAAAGCAATAATGCCATATTTAATTTTAACACCAATATTATTTTTGCTTGGAGGAATGTTGGTTTATTACTTAATAATGCCACTAGCTATTAAATTCTTTTTATCTTTTGAAAGCTCAGGTATAAGTACACACTTACCAATCCAACTAGAGGCAAAAGTAAATGAATATCTATCTCTTGTAATGAAACTAATATTTGCATTTGGTTTAAGTTTTCAATTACCAATAGTACTTAGTTTATTAGCTAGAATCGGTTTAATCGATGCAAAATTTTTAAAAGAAAGAAGAAAATATGTGGTAGTAATTATTTTTGCGACGGCGGCAATCCTTACACCGCCCGATCCTATTACTCAAATTGGATTAGCAATTCCACTTCTATTATTATATGAATTATCTATATTATCTGTAAACATAATAGAAACTAAAAATTTAAAACGAGAAAAAGAAGAAGAAAATGCATGATATAAAATATATTAGGGAAAATTTTGAAAATTTTAAAAAAAAAATCTCTAATAGAAATAATAATGCTAAAATTGATAATATTCTTGATTTAGATAAAAAAAACAGAAAACTTATTCAGCAAAAAGAACTCCTAGAAAAAGAAAAAAAAGATATTTCCAAAATAAAAAACGAAAAAATGTTCCAAAAATCAAAAGAGATTTCATTGAGGATTAAAGAATTATCTGATGAGCAATCAAAATCAAAACATGAATTAGATAACCTTCTTTCGACAATACCTAATATACCACATTCTGATGTTCCTGATGGTATTGATGAATCTTCAAATAAAGTAATTGAAGTTAAAGGTGAGATTAAAAGTAAAAATTTTAAAGAAAAATCCCATTACGAATTAGGTGAGAGTTTAGGTATGCTTGATTTTGATTTGGCAACTAAAACAACAGGCTCAAGGTTTGTTTTTGTTAAAGATAAATTAGCCATGCTAGAAAGGGCATTAACAAATTTTATGCTTGATATACATACTTTAGAAAACGGTTATAGAGAAATTTCTCCACCATTAATGGCTTCAGAAAATACAATGTACGGTACTGGCCAGTTACCAAAATTTGAAAATGATCAATTTGAAATTTTACTAAACAAAGATGATGATCGAAAATTTCTAATACCTACTGCAGAAGTAATTTTAACAAATATGGTTAAAAACAAAATAATTAAGTCTGATGATTTACCTAAAAGATTTGTCGCATCAACACCTTGCTTTAGAAAAGAAGCTGGAAGTTACGGGAAGGATACGAAAGGCATGATAAGACAACATCAATTTTACAAAGTTGAACTTGTAAGCATTGTTGAAAATGAAAATTGTTTAAATGAATTAGAAAGAATGACAAAATGTGCCACTATGATTTTAGATAAACTGAATCTTCCATATAGAAAAGTTATCTTATGTAGTGGGGACATGGGATTTAGTGCAGAAAAAACTTACGATATCGAAGTATGGTTGCCATCTGAAAATAAATATAGAGAAATTTCAAGCTGTTCTTCATGTGGCACTTTTCAATCAAGAAGAATGAATTCAAGGTATAAAAATTCAAAAAATGAAAATGTATTTACGGGAACATTAAATGGTAGTGGATTGGCAATTGGAAGAACATTGATTGCTATAATGGAAAATTATCAAGAAGAAGATGGCAGTATAATTATTCCAGAAGCCCTTAGATCATATATGAATAATATGGAGAAAATTTCATCAATTAGCGGTTGAGAAAATTTATTATATAGTATAAAGAAATTATGTAATTAGGAGATTTATGGATTCAGGAATTGCTCAGTTTATACCTTTAATTTTAATATTTGTTATTTTTTATTTTTTCTTAATACGTCCCCAACAAAAAAAAGTTAAAGATCACAAATTAATGGTAGATAATTTAAAAAGAGGAGACAAAGTCGTAACGTCTGGAGGTATAGTGGGCACTATAGAAAGAATTATAGATGGAGAAAAAGCAGAAGTACTAATTTCAGATAATGTTAAGGTTGAAGTAGTCAAATCAACAGGGATACAGGCGTTAGTAAATAGTCAAGAAGTAAAAAAATAATATTCTTTAAGTGTTATATTTTTCTAAAATCAAAATTATAACTGTAATAATAATAACTTTAATTTTAACTTATTTTGCGTTTTCAAATATATTCAGGTTTGATGATAATTTATTAAAAAATAAAATCAATCTTGGTTTAGATCTTCAAGGTGGATCTTATTTATTGCTAGAAATTGATAATCAACCAATAATTTCACAAACATTACAAAATAAACTAATTGATTTAAAAAAAAACCTTAAAGATAAAAATTTTAATGTTAAAAATTTTTCTATTGAAAATAACTTAATATATTTTGAGTCTGATTTGCTATCTGTAAATCAATTAAAGGAATTTTTATTAGAAAAAGATAGTGATTTAAATCCATATTATGAAAAATTTAAAACCCATCAATTTGAAGTAGAAAATACAGATAATTTTTTTTCCATGTATTTATCTGATTATGGGATAGTTTTATTAAACTCCTCATCTCTTGACCAGGCTGTGGAAATAGTAAGAAGAAGAGTTGATGAAACAGGTACCAATGAGCCAAATATCTTAAAAAGAGGAAATAATCGTATATTAGTTGAACTTCCTGGTTTAGAGGATCCAGCGAGAATAAAATCTTTATTAGGTAAAACTGCAAATTTAACCTTTCAATTTGTTTCCTCAAATGATCAAGATACTTTTGGAACAGAAACATTAGAATTTGATAATTCAATTGATAAACTAAGTGTGAGTAAAAGAATTATATTAAATGGAGATAATCTTGTGGACGCAAAACCTCGAATGGATACCCAAAATAATGAAACAATTGTCTCCTTTACATTAGATAGAGTGGGGGCAAAAAAATTTGGAAGAGCCACCACACAAAATGTTGGAAAGCAACTGGCCATTATTTTGGATGGAAAAATTATAAGTGCCCCATCAATTAGAGAGCCAATCGTTGGTGGATCTGGTCAAATAAGTGGAAATTTTACTTTTCAAAGCGCAACAGATTTAGCACTTTTACTAAGATCTGGAGCTCTCCCTGCACCAATGAATATAATTGAGGAAAGAACCGTAGGCCCAGATTTGGGTAAAGACTCGATTAAAGCGGGGATTATATCTCTTATAGTAGGCTTCAGTTTAGTTGTTTTATTCATGATATACAAATATCGAATTTTTGGTTTAATTGCTAACTTTGCTTTGATAACCAATTTATTTTTGTTAATTGGTGTTCTTACTATATTTGGTGCAACATTAACATTACCAGGTATAGCTGGAATAATTTTGACTGTTGGAATGGCAGTAGATGCAAATGTGTTGATTTTCGAAAGAATTAAAGAAGAAGTTAATAAAGAAAATAATCAAGTTTTAGCCTTTGACAGTGGATATATTAAATCGAGAACTGCAATAATTGACGCAAACATTACTACTTTAATAGCAGCAGTTATTTTATTTTTCATGGGCTCAGGTCCAGTAAAAGGATTTTCGGTAACTTTGGGTATAGGAATATTGACAACTTTATTTTCCGTATACTTTATTGCTAGATTATTAAGTTCTTTTTACGTTAAAGCAAATAAGGATAAATATAAGTTAATATAAAATGAATACCGTTCCATTTAATAAATATTATAAACATTTTGGAATTATTTCGATTATTTTAGTTATTTTGTCATTATGTTTTCTTTTATTTAAAGGATTAAATTATGGTGTTGATTTTAAAGGTGGTACGTTAATCGAAATCAGAATTGAAACTACAGACCATTCAGTATCAAAAGTAAGAGATGTATTTAACAAATCAAATTTATCTAATTTGACTGTTAAAAACTTTGGTAATAAGACTGATTATATTGTCAAATTTCAAAAACAAAATTTAGATAACCCCGAGTTTATAAATAATCTTAAAAATGAAGTTTACAAATCTTTTCCCGATATTAAATTTAGAAGAGTAGAAAATGTTGGTCCAAAAGTAAGTTCAGAACTTTTAAAATCTGGCATTATAGCAATTTCATTATCTTTGACGGCTATGCTTTTTTATATTTGGATTAGATTTGAGTGGCAATTTAGTCTTGGCGCAATATTAGCACTATTTCATGATATAATAATAACATTAGGAATCTTTTCTTTTCTATCATTAGAAATAAATTTATCAATTGTTGCTGCTGTTTTAACAATCGTTGGTTATTCTATGAATGATACTGTGGTAATTTTTGATAGAGTGCGCGATAATTTAAAAAAATATATTGATATAAAAATCTTTGAATTAACTAATAAGTCAATAAATGAAACTTTATCTAGAACTATTTTGACATCTGCGACTACATTATTAGCTTTATTTTCAATATTCTTTTTAGGTGGAGAGATTTTAAGAGGATTTTCATTAGCTATGATTTTAGGCGTAATTATTGGCACATATTCATCTATATATATCGCTAATCCTGTTTTGGTAAGATTAAACGTTAATCACTATACAGTTGTTAAAAAAGAAGAAGAAAAAAATTAATATAAATTTTGTGCAGCCACCATTGATAGTAGCATGGGTAGGGATAATAATGTGTTTGTTCTTGAAAACAACATCGCTATTTTAGCTGATTTAGCTTTTGTATCGGGATCTACTTCAACTATACCTAGTGCCCTTTTTTGATTTGGCCAAATTACGAACCAAACATTAAATGCCATAATCAAACCTAGCCACATTCCGATACCAATAGCGGTGTTTTTGCCTCCACCAGATGTGATTCCTAATGTCATTGCTTCATGCACATAACCATTTATATAAGCTAGTATTAATCCTGTTAAAATTGTAAATAGCGCTGCCCATCTGAACCAAAACAATGCTGCGGGAGCTATTACTTTTCCTATAGCAGGTTTCTGCTCATCAGGAATCTTTGACATATTTGGTATTTGTACAAAATTAAAATACCAAAGTAGTCCAATCCACATTATTCCAACAATTACGTGGATATATCTAAATAACCAGCTCCAAAATAATAAATCAATATCAAAACCACCATTTAGGAAATAAAGTCCCAAAAAAAGCAATATTGTTAATGCTAAGGAGAAATGAATTGTTTTTGATAGTGATTGCAAGATTCCTGTCATATAAAATTTATACAATGATTTAAATGATTAAGCAATTTTTTTATATTTAGAAATTAATAATGGTGCTAAATATTTTCCTGTATAGCTTGACACATTTTTAACTATATCTTCTGGTTTTCCCTCTGCGATAATTTCTCCACCTTTTACACCTCCATCAGGTCCAATATCAATTATATGATCTGCTGTCTTAATTACATCAAGATTATGCTCAATAACTATCACTGTATTACCCGTTGCTACAAAAGTGTGAAGAATTTCAAGCAATTTTTTTATGTCATGCTGATGCAAACCAGTTGTAGGTTCGTCCAATATATATACAGTTCTACCTGTTGATCTTCTTGAAAGTTCTTTTGCAAGTTTTATTCTTTGTGCCTCTCCCCCAGATAATGTAGTAGCTTGTTGGCCTATTTTGATATAGCCTAAACCTACTTTTTTAAGTGTTAATAATTTTCCTCTGATTGTATTTATATTTTCAAAGAAATCGCAACCTTCATCAACAGTCATATTTAAAACATCTGATATATTTTTTCCTTTAAATTTTATTTCAAGAGTTTCTCGATTGTATCTACTTCCCTTACATTCATCGCAAGTTATATAAACATCAGGAAGAAAGTGCATTTCATAAGTTATTACACCATCTCCTTCGCAAGCTTCACATCGGCCTCCCTTTACATTAAAAGAAAATCTACCAGGTTTATAACCTCTACTTTTTGACTCGGGTAAATTTGTAAACCAGTCCCTTATGGGCCCAAATGCACCTGTATATGTAGCTGGATTTGACCTTGGAGTTCTACCAATAGGCGATTGATCAATATCAATAATTTTGTCAATTAATTCTATACCTTTAATTCCCTTAAATGGTAGGGGAATTTTTCTAGACTTATTATTATTTAAATAAAGATTTAATGCATTATATAAAGTTTGCAAAATTAAAGTTGATTTTCCACTGCCAGAAACACCTGTAACGCAACTAAAAGCACCTAATGGTACTTTTAAATTTACATTTTTTAAATTATTTCCTGATGCATTTAGAATTTCTAAGTATTTACCATTTTTTGCCATTTTTCTATTTTTTGGAACAGGGATAAAACTTTTGTTTGATAAGTATCTACCTGTAATACTATTATTATTTTTTTTAATTTCCTCAGCAGTCCCTTTTGCTATGACCTCGCCACCTTTATTACCTGCTTCGGGACCAAGATCAATAATGTGATCTGAATTTTCCATAGTTTCAGTATCATGTTCAACTACTATTACTGTATTGCCAAGATCTCTTAATCTTTTTAATGCATCAATTAATTTTATATTGTCTTTTTGATGTAGGCCTATCGAAGGTTCGTCCAGCACATACAATACACCTGTAAGACCTGATCCTATTTGTGAGGCCAATCTAATTCTTTGAGATTCTCCGCCAGATAAAGTTCCTGACTCTCTTGATAATGTTAGGTAGTCTAAACCTACGTTTAGAAGGAAATCTAATCTTTCGTTAATTTCCTTAAGTATATGTTGGGCAATTTTTAATCTAGTTGGATCTAGAATATTTTCTAATGAAGCAAACCAATCTTTGGCTTCTATAATAGATTTTTCTGTAACTTGACTGATATGTAATTTTTCAATTTTAACACAAAGAGCCTCATCTTTTAATCTGAAACCATTACATTTTTCACACTTTGTATCAGATTGATACTGCGATATTTCTTCTCTCATCCAGTCACTATCAGTCTCCAAATATCGTCTTTCTAAATTGTTTACCACTCCCTCAAAAGTTTTTTTGTGTGAATATTTTTCGTAACCATCATCATAAGAAAATTTAATTTCTTCATCATCTGACCCGTATAAAATAATATCTTTTATTTTTTTGGGTAAATTTTTCCACTTTTCATCTAAAGAAAATTTATAATGTTTGGCTAAAGACGATAAAGTTTGAGCATAATATAAAGATGTTGATTTCGACCAGGGAATAATTGCACCATCAGATATTGATTTTTTTTCATCTGAAATAACTAGCTTTGGATCTACATTTAATTTAATACCAATTCCTTCACATTCTTCACACGCGCCATATGGACTATTAAAAGAAAATAGTCTTGGTTCAATTTCTTCAATTGTAAAACCACTTTCTGGACAAGCAAACTTTGTAGAAAATACAATTTTTTCAGTTTTTCTATATTGTTTTGGTAATGTTTCATCTTCATACTCTACAAATAATAATCCGTTTGACAGGTTAATTGCAGTCTCAACAGACTCAGCTAATCTATTACCTAAAGAAGAATTTATTATAATTCTATCAATAAGAATTGATATATCGTGTTTAACCTTTTTATTAAGTTCGGGCGCTTTGTCTATTTCATAAATTTTATTATCTATTTGTATTTTTCTAAATCCTCTTTTTTTAAAGGAAAGAATTTCTTTTTTATATTCTCCCTTTCTTCCTCTAACTATAGGTGAGTATAAATAAATTGTAGATTTTTTTGGAAGTTCTTTTATTCGGTCTACTATTTGACTTATGGTTTGTGATTCTATAGGTTTCCCTGTAAATGGTGAGTAAGGGGTTCCTGCTCTCGCAAAAAGAACTCTCATATAATCATAAATTTCAGTAACAGTGGCTACAGTTGATCTTGGGTTTTTTGAAGTATTTTTTTGTTCAATCGATATTGCGGGACTTAGACCCTCTATTAAGTCAACGTTTGGCTTTTTCATTTTATCTAAAAATTGCCTTGCATAAGCTGAAAGACTCTCAACATATCTTCTTTGACCTTCAGCATATATTGTATCGAAAGCTAGTGATGATTTACCTGATCCAGAGAGACCCGTAATTACAACAAATTTTTCTTTAGGAATCTCTAAAGATATATTCTTTAAATTGTGCTCTTTTGCACCTTTTATCAGGATCTTTTTAAGCATTATTTAGTTGCTTTAGATTAATAAA
>MDSZ01234446.1_pt1 | contig 13126 bp, 16 predicted proteins | sample 811201 | NCBI WGS metagenome assembly MDSZ01 (sample SAMN05326647, study PRJNA326480) | marine metagenome | isolation source: seawater | place: Indian Ocean: North | collected 2010
GCAACACATTTTTTAGTATTTGGGTTATAATCTTGTGTTGGTTTACATTTGTTTACATTATTGGAATGTTTTTCTATAAGTTCTACAACCTTTTCTGAAAATTCTGAATCTTTCATGAAATCAGGGGTTTTTTTGAATATAGAATCAATATCATAATCATCTTCAACTATCTTAGATCTTGCAGATTGAAAAGTAATTTCACTAACAGTTGTTGGAATAGATGGGATGCTTTTTTCCATAATATTATGTCTTTGCAAAATAGATTTATAATCTATATATAATTTGTTTAAATCCGAACTACGAATAAATGGGTCTTCATCGCAATATAATTCCATTAATTTTACAGCATCATCAAAAAATCCAATAAATTCTTTTGTTTTTATAGAAAGGAATGAAAACATATCTTTTAAAAAATAAGATAATGTATAACTGTCAAATGTATTCAATGTTTGTTCTAAAAAACTATCATGTGTAAAATCATTTTTATATTTTTTACATTTATGATAATCAAACCAATTTTTATTTCTACAACTTGTTTCTGGTGCGTAATATCCGTGTGAAACTCCCCAACTATCTTTGCTAATTTTTGCTTTTTTTATAACCTCGCTTTTAGATTGCATTAATCCAAAATCAATAAAGTATATTTTATTTAAAAATGCATTATATACAATATTTCTTAAAGACAAATCGTGATGTATAATATCATTATTCGAAAAAAATATTAATCCTTTAAATAAATGCAAAAATGAAGTTAAAAATCTAGTTTTTTGTTGAATATTAAGATGCTCATATACATTTTTTTTAAAATCAGAAACACTTACCCCACCATTTTCCATAACTAACGCTACTAAATTATTTGGTTTAGTTTTATAAGTGTCTCTCACATTTTTTGTATTACATTGTGAAACAGCCTTAACAAAATTCATATCTTTCTTTAAATTACAAAGTTCTGGTGGTTTTAATATGAATTCTTCTATACCTTTTATATTTTTAATTTTATCAAACTCACCTAATTCTTCTACTGCATCTTTTTTACGCATAACTTTAGATACTTTGTTAGTATAGTCCATTCCTTTTTTTTTACATTCTAAACTTGGTTCAATTACACAACCATAGGTTCCTTCTCCTATTACCTTTCTATCAATCATTAATAATATACATTAAAAACATATTATATTATTAATCAAAATGATGTAAATTTTCAGAATACCATTTTTTTAAATTATTAGATAACCGTTGAACATACATATCATTAGAGATCATGTTTACACTTTTATGTTTGTCCTCAAAATAATGAAAAAAATTGTAAAGAATTTTTGGAGTATTTGCATTCTTATATTTTTCATTTAAATCATTATATGTAAATTTTGGTTTTCGTAATCGGTTATTTACGTTTTCGTGAAAAAGGTATAACATCATTTTTAAATCTTCTTTTGTAGCAATCTTATTCATATCGACACCATTTAAATATTGAGTTGCGTGCACAGAACAATTAGGACATGGTAAGTTAGAACTGATTAATTTTATATGAGATATTAAATCTTTTTTTATTAAAATAAAACTGTCTTCCTTTACTTTTTGTGCAATTGTATGAAAAAAATACCAAATAGCAGGACCCCACATATTTTTAGGTGTAATATTTTGTGGAGGCGTTTGAACCTCAACTGGTCTTTCTATATGTTTAGGTACAAATGGTTTTAATGCTAATACAGTAGGCATATTCATTTGTATTGCTCCTTTATTTCTAATACTTCCTTTCTTAAATACTCTTGAATTTGAAAATAACATTATATATTATATAACAAAAATATAAATAAATATATTCTTTATTTATAATGGAAAATACAAAAGAACTTTTAATAACAAATATAAAAAAATGGGTAAAATTAGATAATGAAATACGTGCTATTAAAAAAGAGGAAACAAAAAGGAAAAATGAAAAAAAACAATTAAACGAAGATTTAATTAGTTTAATGAAATCAAATGAGATTGATTGCATTGACATAAAGGATGGTCAAATATGCTACAATCAAAAAAGTGTAAAGAAACCTATTACAAAAACCTATTTATTAAATATATTATCTAAATATTTTGAAGGAGATTTAGAGAAAGCAGAAAATGCTAATGATTTTATACTAAATAATAGAGAAGAAGTTATTAAAGAAACTATTGTTAGGAAAATAAACAAAGATTAAACTAAACCTAATGATGGAATAGAATAATGTGACCCTTTGCAAGTATATTTTGCTATGACTTTAGGATTTTCAGATTCTTTCATAACATCTTCAGTATTATATACATTTCCATATTTATCGATATAATAAACAATTCCCATTATTTCTTGTGCAAATACTTCTATTTTTTTATTATTATCGTTTACATTTTCATTTACATTAATTAATCCGTGCGGTCTCCCTTTTTCATGAGTTCCACAAAATTCACAATCATCCTTTCTTCTTCTAGTGCATTGCTCTCCATTAGCACGTTTTGCAGTGCATCTATTAGATGTAGGAATCGCATTCTTTATTCTTTTTCTTTTTACAAAATCTTCTTTCGTTAAACATAATCTATCATAATCATAAATTAATTGCAATAATTCCGCTTGTTCACTTGAATCCTGAAAAGTTATACCAGATATATGATTACATATATCTTTTTTCAAGTTTGTAACGTAAGTTTCAATCTTATTATTAATTCGCTTCTCCATATCAATTATATAATAATATATACTTGATAATGTTTATTCAATTTTATTATTTATTTTTATAAGAAGACTTAAACAGACTCAATTACAAGCTTATCTTCCTTGGGTTCATCTTCTTTAGATTCATCAATTTTCGCATAAACTTCTTCTAATTTAATATTTCCCTCTTTATCACTATCTTCTATCATTTTATCAGGGTCAACATCATTATATTGAATTTTTCTTGTTAAGTATGCAGACAAAAATATGTTTTTATCAGTTTCAGTTATTGCTTTAATATCATTTAGTTTTAATCCCATAAACAACGCATTTGTTAAAAATACTGTAAATGTTTTATTATCTAGGTAATGGGTAAATACAACAATACCACTTAATACTAAATTTACACCAAACCCTACCATAGCAACTCTTCCTGTAGTTTGGTAATGCTTATCCCAATATAAAATACTTTCTTGCTTTTCTTTTGGAAGTTTGACTAAAACTTCTCCAACAGAATCATTATCTCTTGCCAATTCTGGATTTACATGCAAATAATTAATCATTTTTGTTTCTCTTGTTAATTCAGCGTGATACATAGCCAAACATAAACTAAATAAAATAACATTTCCTGCAAATGCTGTATCTACAAGGGCTGTTCCTGTTGCAATATTGTCAAACATACCACAAATTTCATCTCCACATTTTTGAGGAACAAAAACCAATAAAAAAGAACCCATTAAAACACGATAAAATTCCATAATAAAGGCTGTGTACATCCCCATTTTTTGTTTAAAATCCTGGTCATTTAGTTTTTCACTAATCGCGGTCATATGGCTTTCTTCGTTACTGTTTTCCATATATAAATTATATAAACAAATTATTAAAACAATTTTCTAATTTTTTCAAAAAGTTCTTTCGCCTTAACACAACTATTATTTAAATGCATTCTTACCATATTTTTATCACTTGGCTTTTTATAAGCTATTCTAATAACACTTTCATCATCGTGTGGATGAAACTTTTTAAATCCACAAAACGATAACACTTTTTCTCCTTCATAATAAGTATCATGTAATATAAATTCCAATAACTTACCAAGTGTATAATCTTCATTTTCCAAAACAATATCAAAAGAATTTTCCATTGTCACTTCACTCATTTTAATCGGCACAATGTCTGACTCTATATTTACTATCATATCACTTAATTTTTTAATTAATACATCACAACCTTTTTTTACAATAACATTATTTTCATATACACCTACACTTTGAACTGTATAGTCAAAGCTATCTTCTATATATTGTCTATGAGCATCCAATAAATAATAATTCTTTTTCTGATTTTCAATATCCTTCTTAGTTGTTTCTTCTGCCGCAAGTTTATTTTCCAATTCAGACCAAATTGTTTCTGCTTTTACTAAATCTATTGTATTTCCGTAAGAACATATTGAAACTACATTAAACATACTGTTTTCTTTTGCAGTATGAACTGAAAATTCTGCACTTAACTTCAAATGCTCTCCAGGAACATCGCCCAATGCTGGACGTATTCTTGCAAAATCGATAAACATATTTGTTTTAGGACAAGGTGGGAATATTTCTCTCATTTGATCTTTAGTTAGGTAGTTACCGTTGGTTTTATTCTTTATCTTAAAATCTTCTGTAGTAATAATAATCATCGTATCTGTATCATTTTTCATATCTAGTTCCAATACATAATTATCAGGTAAAATATCTAATTCAGGAACATGAATTGGAATACAACTTAATCTTTGCTTAATAATCTCATTATGCAATCGTGTTGTATTTACATCAATCTTACATTGATTATCTTGGTAAGTTTCTGTATAAATTACTGTGGTTGGAATATCACTTAAGATTGTTCTACGTAATGCATTCGCAACACTTACGTTAATACCACTTAAAGTGAAATTATATTTTTCGTCGTCGACAGATATATTGCTAATAGAAGGATTCATTATAAACTATATAATTATAATTTTATGTAGTTTATTAATCAATTTTTTTAATATGGTTCTTCATCAAGTATATATAAATTAAAAAAATAGGTCCTTTCTGAAGGTGTCATTAATCCCCATATCAATCTTATTTTACTATTTATATTTCTTTTACTATCAAAGAATTTTTTTTGACAAAGAGAGGTATAACCCAAAGATTTATTTTTTAAAATAAAATGTCTTGAAAAAAATGGTTTATAAGGGACTTTTTCCATTATAGAAAGCACTGTATTCTTATTATCTATTTTACGAATGCATTTTTCAATATCATTTAATAGTATAACATCTTTATAACTATAAGAATATATACTATCAACAAGGTCGTAATCTTTTTTAAAAGATCGAATATCAACTAATAACTCTTTTTTAACAAAATTATATGTATACGGTATTATTTTTTCTCTAATAATGTCTTTTGGTAATTGATTAAATATAAAAGAAGTCATTTAAAATACACAAACATTTAACTAAATAAAGATAGAGCGATTAAAATAAAAAAAAGTACGAAAGGAATTAATACTAAAATCCAAGAGAAAATAGGTGCGCCGCCTTTACAAATTATATTCAATACCCATGTCCAAAAAGCAATGTATACTATTTGGAAAATATAAATATAAATACTATTTTCAGGGCTGCAACCTAAACTTCCTAAACAATATACTGTCCCATTTCCCAAGTTTTGAAAAAGCGAAATTAAAAATGCAAATACGGATAACACCAAATAAAATTTTGCTGGTTGACATAATCTATTGTAAAAATCAAACATTATATACTGCAATTAGATTTTATTAAAATTATATTTGTTGGTTCTTTAATTTTCTTTTTACGTTCTCTAAGTGCCTTTTTTTGATTCTTTAATAATCGTTCGCTATCCCTAAATTTTCTATAGTCTTCGAGAGTTAATCCTCTTCGTTCTGCAGCGTTACGCTCACTAATTCTTGCTAACCAATACATCTTAATTAATAAAATAATTTGATTAAATATAAAAAAACTTATATATAATCAATTCTATGCCTTTTTCTTTCTTTTTTGCGTTCTCTTTTTAGATTTCCTTGCTTTTTTGGTTTTACGTTTTTTACCTCCCATTATTCTAGTAGATACCATCATTGCCTTTGGGTCTTCACTTCCACCTATGTTATTGTTATGAGGATAACTATGTTGTGTTAAATCAGTAGAACCTCCAAAAAACACATTCTTACAAGAACAACCTGCTTTTTTTGTTTTTGCCATTATAGATTATATTTATAAATTATTCTATATCCACATGAGTTAACATATGTCTTCTACAACACATACTTTTTAATCCTAAATCGTCCAACACTGTTCCCTCTATTGTCTTTTCTGTGTTGTCTTTAGTTAAATATACTACTTTATCTACACTTACACCTTGTAGTAATTTTAATCGTCTTATTTCAGACTGATAATATCTATATTTATCTGCCAATACATTTCCGCATGTAAAACATTTAATTGGAATAATCATCTTTTATATATATTCCTTTCTTATTTTTATATATCAATTTTATATATAATTAATTATGTTTGCCTATTCTTTTTTATTTGGTGCACTATTTATTATAATTATGATACTTATAGTATATCCAATCACTAAAGGTAATTATACATACATTGAACCGTTAAATAATAATCAAACCGAAAACCAATTATATGCTGATATCATCAATCAAGATATAAGTAATAATGTAATTCCGATTGATGATAAAACCAAAGAACTAATCACATATGATACTAACAATTATAATGTTACTTATCACGAAAGTCCTGAAAATTTAGAAAAAGATTTTGGATATGGTCTTGGCATGAATACAGTTTTTGTATTTGACTCCAGTGCTAATAAATTTATTACTATTAATGTACCAAAAAATCAAACTTCACATTTATACAACAGTCCTGGTTATTATAAATATGGTAATGATAACTATGTTCCTTCTTATGAAGAAAGTGTTTTATTAAGTTCCCAAACAAATTATCAAAATAAAAAATCGGAATATAAAGATTCTAATATTGAATTCAAACCATATTTTAAATATGAAATACTAAATGCAAGTTATTCATCGTGATGACTACACGGTGGGTATAAATCTTCCAATTGTTTTACAAAATGCAAATCATCTGATAATAATAAAGATTGCGTTACTTTTGCAATTGATTTATATGAATATGTGTCTCCATTATGTTTAAAGAAACATTCCTCTCCTTTCCATAACCGAATAAAATGGAAAATGTCAATATATCTAACACCCTGATATAAAGTTTCCGGTATAACTAATTCATAATAATTTTCTTTATTTTCTTCATCTCCCATATTTTCCAATAAATGTTTCAAAAATTCACTTTTAATTGCTGTATTATAATCCATAATAAATACTTTTTTATCTGCTTCAAATGAAGTAGATAAAGGAAATCTAAGTCCAACACTGTATGTATTATTGTGTTCTTCTAATAACGACGTCATATTAGTAAATTTATATTAATATTTAAATATTTTGTAAATATTAACAATTCAATTTTTAGATTAATTGTATACCCTTTGTAGTCTTTTTCTTTCGTTTAGGTGCCTTTTTATTTCCATTATGTATATCATCGTGGCATTTTTCACAGATAGATACTAAATTTGCTTTATGATTTTTATGAAAACTGCCAATAAATCCATTCTCATCTGCATCTTGTTGCTCTTCTAAATGGTGAATTTCTGTACCGATTGCCTCTTTACATATTTCACACATACCTTTAATTTTAGAAGCATTATATTTCGTTTTTTTATTACTTAATGTTCCTGCATTTTCAGGAAAATATTTATTTCTAAGTTGAAATGCTCTTTCAATAAACTCATTTTTCATAGATAATGATTTACATACTTCCAAACCGTATGTTCTTGGTCCAGAACCATTTTTCAATTTACGATCATATATTAAACAGTCTTGTTCTCTATCATAAACAACTTCCAAATGTTTCAAAGACATTTTATCCAATTCTTTAATTTCTTCATAATCAATTACTTCATGAAAGTGAGTTGCAAAAATAAAAGAACTCTCATTTTTATTTAAATATTGTAATCCTGCTACAAATATACTTAAAGCTGATTCGCTTTCTGTTCCAGAACATAATTCATCACCCAATATTAAACTATTTTTATCAGACAACTCAAGAATAGTTCTTAATTCACTCATTTCTACAGCAAAAGTTGATAATCCTCTAAATAAATTATCATTTCCCAATATTCTTGAAAATATAGCCGTATATGGTTTATATACAAATGAACTACACGGGACATACATTCCACTTTGTGCCATAATAATAGTCACTCCTATAGAACGAATTAAACTTGTTTTTCCAACTGCATTAGTTCCAAACAATAATATTCCGTTTTGTTCTTCATTTCCTAACGATATATCATTATTCACATAAATTTCATCTTCTTGTAATTGTTCGATTAAACAATGGCGTATTCCTTTTGCGTCGAAATAAGATTTTTCTGCATTTTCATCTATTTCGGGCTTAATATATTTATATTCTCTTGCTATATGCAATTTATTAATAATTACATCAAATCTTGCAATATATCTACTTACATTCTCAATATCATTAAACACTGTATTCAAATTATTTACATGCTCTTTATAAGAAGATACTATTAATTGAAGTCTTTGTTCATTCATAATTTCGATATTTTTACACAATTTATTTATAATGTTCTCTTTAATTTCATTATCTGCACCAGTAGCACTTGTAAATTCTATACTTTTTATATCTACTTTGTTTATTATATCTTCTTCATAATTCTCATATTTTTTTGCATATTCGTTTAAATCATGTTTTATAGTTTTCCAATGAGAAACTTTCTTTGTTCTTGTCTTGGTAATACGCAATGATAATCCTTTTTTATCAGTTTCATATTGTTTTATCCAATCAATATTACCAGTTCCATTTAGACTATTTAAATAATCTATTATAATTTGCAATGTATTTTTATTTTTTTTATACGATTTACAACATTCATCTAATTTTGTATCAATACCTTCTATAATCAAATTCTCTGATATAGAAGATATAGTATTGAATTGCTTGCAAAGTTCAGTAATAAAAGTAAATGAAATAAAATCGATAATTTTATCAATATTTTCAATTATTTTTTGCTTAGAATCTTCAATGTTCTCTTCAAAGAGATAATCAAAAACTTTTGTATCTTGTATTTTTAGAAGTTCATTCTTAAAAATGGAAATACTATAATATATAGAATATAACTGAGTTGGTGTTAAGACTTCCATTGTAATATTTCTAAGTAATTTATCTAAGTCTGCAATGTCTTTTAACATATTTCTCATATTTTTGATGTTTATTTGCGCATTTTTGTCAAGGTTCTCTATCATATCATATTCGCTTTGTAACCATGTAGTATTATTTGTAGGTGATGTTAATTGATATTCAAATAATCGTTTCCCCATTATTGTTTTACAACTATTCAAGAATGATAATACTGAAGACAATTTTGTTCCTTTTTTATGTTGTCCATTTGAAATAATATTTAACTGTGATAAAGTGTGATTTGCCAAAATAATATTAGAAGATACATTATTAAATACGGGTGGTTTTAATTTTTTAACAAGTTTTTTATTGTGTTCTTTTACAAAATTCAAAAGATAGCACATAGACTGTGTTGCTAGTTGATATTCAAAGAATGAATTACAACTGTCATAATACTGAACATCATATAATTCTGTTATAATCTCTTTGATGTAAACAGATTTTGTGCAATTATCTACCTTCTTATTATCAATAGAAACATATTGTATATTATCAGTCAAAATACCAGAAAACTGAACTATTTTCTTTAAATTATTACAAAGTTCTCCGTTATCTTTGTCAAAAATAAATATTACTTCATTAGGATTATGAGTTACTACGAATCGTTCCAGTTCATCAAAAGTTGTTGTCATAATTTCATACGGTAATTCATTCTGTATCATACAAAGTTCTCCTGTAAAAACATTTAATACAGATGCACCGTAAACGAGAATATCTTTTCTATGTGTTCTCAAAAATGGTTTATGCTTTTCAATCCAAATACACATTATATTATTAGATAACCCTACTTCTTCAGTGACTTCAGAAGAAAAGTATGTTCCAGGAGAATAGACTTGGTCTAATACTCTACGATATACTTTTCCGTCCGGCACTTGAACATATATAGCAACTGTATAACCTTTATCTATTAATTTAGGAACATTTTTATCTAAACTATACAAAGGTAACCCTGCCATTAAAACTTGACATTCTTTATTATAAATCTTTATATTTACCTTTTTTTCTGATATATGAAAACCTAACAACTTTGCTGCATCAAGTATATTACTTCCGGTAATTACATTTGTTTCTATTTCTTTTAATCCATAAATTTCAAAAAAGCTACCACATTGTAACATAACAATTGTCTTTTCTCCATATTCTTTTTTAAGATTTTCACAATATGAAAAGTATTCATGGTGCATTGTTTGATTATTTTTTTTCGACATTATATTGTTTAAACCACATAAATATTTAAATTCATTATATATAATATAAAATTGACTTAATGAACATACTTGAAGAATATGTAAAATACTGCGACAATATAGATAATAAAGAGAGCAAAATGGATTCAGATAGTGATGATTATGGATTTTATTGTGATCTAGAAGATATCCCATTGTCTACACATAAAAAGTTCGTTAAAATACCAAAATATACTAAAAATAATAACAAAAACAATAGTTTTATACCCATTACTTATAAAGAACACACTAACACTATTATCAATGTTGAAAAAAATTTTGAAAATAAAGATTATAATAATATGAAACAAAGATTAATGATGTGTTTGGCAATTATTGTAGTATCTACTTTTTATATTACAGTATTATTATTTTAATCATTACTATTTAAAAAGTTAAACATTAATGTTTCTTTATTATGATTTTGAACTTCACCACAAACCAATAATGCAGCTTCATACATTTGTCTTAATACATCATTAGGAGTGGTTGTTCCTATTTTTATAAATCCGTGTTTCATTAAATATGCTCTTATTTCAGTAATTGGTACTTGTTTCATTAATTGTTTTTTTTGAACAATATTATTTCTCATAGTTTTATTTGATATCAAAACAGATATTTCTGGTTTTACTTTAGACCTACCTATTTTATAAGTCCGTTTAATAGTCTTTTTTCTATATTTTTTATTTTTCTTCTTTAAATTCTTTAATTTTTCTTGTGTTTGAATAATTACATTAGCTTTCTGTGAAGAATCCATTTCTGTATTTTCAACCTTTCTGGTTTTATTCATATAATCTCTGAATGTAGGTAAATTACCATTTTTCAAACAACCATATTTTGGAGAAGGAATGTGTGTATTTGATAATGTAAGTGGTTCTTCTTGTATTTTAATATCAGGTTGTATAGGTTGTGTAAGTTGAACACTTGTATCAATAATTGGTGCAATCTTTTGTGTTTCAGTTGTATTTGTATTTTTTAAAGTATAATTATGGTTACTATTTTCATTTTTAACAACCATATTATCAAAAAATGTTTTTGCTTGTTCAAAATCATTTGTTGAAGTCGGTGGTTTTAATTTTTTTTCATAATTAGAAAAATTATCTTTATTTTTTTCGTAATGATGTTCCCTAATCATTTTTAAAATAGACCGTTTACGCATTGATTCATTTTTATTAGTAGTTTCTTTAGGTATTGGTTTCATTTTAATTTTTTCTTTTGGAACATTCTTTTCCTTTTTACGAGTATTACCTTTTTTAAATGTAAATAAATCAGGATTTATAGAAAATACTTTTTTTTCTTCCATTGTAAATATGTAATAAAAACTATATATTTACTCTACACGAAATCAGTAGTAATTTAAACGCTTCGTTTTTGTGATTTGTTTTTTTTTACCTTTTTACTTTTTTTACTTTTTTTACCTTTTTTACCTCCTAATGTATATTTATAACCTGATTCTTTGGCTAATTTTCTAAAAAGGTCTTGAACGTCAAATGGTTTTATCGAACTCTTTAATTCTTCTATATTCGTTGTTTTTAATTCTGGTGTATAATCAAGTAATTCTAAATTAGGATTGGTACTATCTTCTCTTTCTAAATGAATTAGTTTTTTTGATAAATTTTGCTCACGATCTACATGTTTATCTAAAATAGTATCTAATAACTTTTGACCTTCCTTCAGAGAACGTTGTTTTTCTCTATATTTTATTTTATCATAATGAAGACGATATATATTATACAATCTGCTTTCTCCTACTAATAAACTTGATGGAACTGTATATAAACTATAATTACTAAATGGCATAAGATCTGCTTTCTTTTCATTAGAAGTCTTTGCGTGTTCATCAAGCCATATCTGAATACCTTTATCCAAACTAACTCCCATTCTTTTTATATGTGCAATCATTTCTCTAAATGAAAATATATTATAAAATTCATAAGTACGCTTAACACTATAATTATTATCACTCGGCATTACATTAGTTATTTCTTCTAATTTATGAAACATTCCTATAACTGGATCTAACCGAACGCCTTGTACGTTTTCTTGTAATAATTCTGTAATTGCTCGTCTATTTGGAACAATTAAATATCTTTCTCCTTCAATTAATGGATAATTATAATTGATTTCTTGTGGTTTTCTTGAATGAATCGCTCCCATTTAAAATATACATATAAAATTTTAAATATACATTGAATATAAATGTTTATTATGTTCCTTTTTCTTTCTATTTTCTAAAAATACTTCAAACCCCTTTTTGATATCATCCATATTTATTTTTTTACGAATATTTGGATCTTTACCATATACACGACGACTATGTGATATTTTGGTATAAGTAAACAATTGTTCCATATCTCTTCCATAAGAGGAAAAGTCTTTATAATTTTTTTTAAACCATTCAACATCTATATCTGTATTTTCATCCAATTTCCAGTTATTATTTTCCACAATTTTCTTAAAAATATCAATTAATTCATCGCTTTCATACGGTTCCATTGTAAATCTCCATATAAATCGAGAATTTAAACCTTGATTCACTCGAAAAAATGTTCCGTCTAATTCTTCTTCATACCCTGCTATTATTACCATTAATTCTCCTTTATAATTACTTAACGACTCGCATAAAGTATCTAAACATTCCTTTGAAAAACTATCTTCTTTTTCTGTTGATGCTAGTGAATATGCTTCATCTATAAATAATACTCCACCAAGCGCTTTTTGTACAACTTTTGCAGTTTTTATTGCTGTTTGTCCTAAATACCCTGCTATCAGATCTTGTCTTGATACTTTTATAAATTTATTTTCACTTAACACACCTATTTTTGAATACATTGTTCCTATTATTTTTGCAATTTCCGTTTTTCCTGTTCC
>MDSZ01040720.1_pt1 | contig 13125 bp, 10 predicted proteins | sample 811201 | NCBI WGS metagenome assembly MDSZ01 (sample SAMN05326647, study PRJNA326480) | marine metagenome | isolation source: seawater | place: Indian Ocean: North | collected 2010
AACAATTTAACTAAATACCTTATTAAAAAAAAATTACACTTGTTTCCAGCGATTAGATCGAAAAAAAAGAAATTTCTTAGAAGTGCAAATTTTTTATATTACGGAAACTTAAGTACAAAAAAATCATTAAAAAAAATAGAAAATATTATAAAAAAAATTAAACCACATTTCGTAATTAATTGTTTGGGAATCACAAAACATAAAAAAATTAAAAATAATACTATCCTAAATATAGACCTTCCTCGAGTTATTTTAAAAAATAAAAAAAAAATAAAATTCAAATTTATTCATATTACAAGTGATTGTGTATTTGATGGGAAAAAAGGAATGTATAAAGAAAATTCTATTACCAATGCTAAAGATAGTTATGGAATTTCTAAAGCTACTGCTGACAAAATATTAAAAAATAACAATGATGTAATTATTATAAGAACATCAACAATTGGACACGAAATTAATAGTAAATTGGGTCTCTTGGAGTGGTTTTTATCTCAAAAAAAAACTGTTTATGGATTTAAAAATGCTTATTTCTCTGGTCCTACAACTTTAGAATTAAGTAAAATTATATATAAATATATTATAATAAAACAATTGATCAAAAAAGGTCTTTATAATGTTGCCGGACCTAGAATTAATAAATATAAACTCTTGGGAATAATTAAAAAAATTTATAATAAAGAAATATTTATAAATATAAATTACAAATTTAAAATAGATAGAAGTTTAAATGCAGATAAATTTAATAAAGTTTCTAAATACAAAACTAAAAATTGGTATAAAATGATAGAAGAATGTAAAAAATTTTATGATAAAAAGTTGTTGGATTTTTAAATGTATAAGATTTGTACCATCGTAGGAACAAGACCTGAGTTAATAAAGCTATCTAGGGTAATTCCGGAGCTTGATAAATATTTTAAACATTACTTAATACACTCTGGTCAAAATTATGATTATTCGTTGAATAAAGTTTTTTTTCAAGATCTAAAAATCAGAAAACCAAATTATTTTTTAAATGTTAAAGACAAAATTTTATCTAAACAAATAGCAAACATTATATCTAAATCTGATCTAATTTTTGAAAAAGTTAAACCTGATGCAATTTTAGTTTATGGTGATACAAATACAAGTTTAGCAATAATATCAGCTAAAAGAAAAAAAATTCCCGTTTTTCATATGGAAGCCGGAAACAGATGTTTTGACCAAAGAGTACCTGAGGAAATCAATCGAAAAATTGCAGACCATCTAAGTGATGTAAATGTTGTTATTTCAGATCATGCAAAAGAGAATTTGATAAGCGAAGGCATAAATAAAGAGTTTATATTTAAATTTGGATCAAATATGTATGAAGTAATCAAATTTTATGAAAACGATATATTAAAAAGTAATATTATAAATAAATTATCTCTTAAAAAAGATAAATTTATTTTAGTTAGCCTTCATAGAGAAGAAAATGTCGATAATGAAACTAATATGAAAAATATTTTTTCTCAGCTCAATAAAGTTTACAATAAAAATAAATTGAGAATAATTGTTTCAACACACCCAAGAACAAAAAAAAGATTAAAAAAATTTAATTTAATAAATAAAAAAATAGAATTTTTGAAACCTTTTGGTTTTTTTGATTACTGCAAACTGCAAACTCAGGCATACTGTACTATATCTGATAGTGGTACAATTTTCGAGGAAGCTTCGATTTTAAACTTTCCAGCTGTTACAATCAGACCTTCTCATGAAAGACAAGAAGGAATAGAAGGTGGATCAGTTGTGGTGTGCAGTGAAAAAAATCAAGATATTAATAATGCAATTAGAACTGCAAGAAAGCTTAAAGAAAAATTAAGATATAAAGTAAAAGATTATCATTCAACTGATGTTGCTTACAAAGTCGTAAATTTAATTGAAAGTTATATATCTATAATAAATGAAAAAATTTGGTCAAAGTAAAATTTATTTTTTTTTTAAATAATATCCAATTAAATAAAACGATATTAATCCTGGATAAGGCTGTTTTAAAGAAACTTTAAACATATTCTCAATAATAGAAATAATTAAAATTAATAATAATGACAAAAAATTATTTACTTGTTTTTGATTTTTAAAATACAAAATTTTTTTAATAATAATTAAAAATAATAATAAATAAGTAATGACAAGTGTGAATCCAAATTTGTAAATAATATCTAAAATAAGATTATGAGCGCTTTTATGAGTTTCATCTAACTCATAATTTTGACTTCCAAAAAATATTATATTTTTATTTGATTTAATCTCATCATAATAATCTTTCCAAATTATCATTCTTTTCTCAAAATTTTTCGGTATTTTAAAGTTTTTTATATCTTCAAATTTTTGAAAATTTTCATAATAGTTTTTTTTAAATATAAATTTAGATTTGTCTAAATGGATTTGATTACTACTAAAATTATGTGCAAATATAATTAAGGACACCACAAAAATTAAAACATATTTAATTCTTAGCTGAATAGACGATTTGTAAAAACAATAAAATACAGCAACTATTAAAAATAAAGTATAAATTATTATAGATGATAGGGAATATGTTAATAATACGTAAATTAATACAATTAAATTAAAAAGTATAATTTTAAATTTATTTTTCTTATAAAGATTTATACTAACTATTGCAGCAAGCATTACGTAAATTGAACTTACATACTGAATATTTTGATATACTGAAAAAAAATATATATCTGAAATTAAAATTAATTTACCTGTAAATATTGTAATTAACAATTGAAGTGTAACTAAAAAGCTTAAAAAATAAAAAATAATTTTGAAAATACCTTCTTCATTTTTAATATTGTAAGCTATTAATAGTCCTAACCATGGTATTATAAACTGGATAAAATAAACTATTTTTTTTAAATTAATATCACCCTTAGATAATATAATAATTAAATTAATAATAGAACATGCAAATAAAATTTTAATTATTTTTATATTAAAAAATAATTTTTTATTTTTATAAATTATAAATATTAAAATTAATAATGAAGAAAATATAGAAATTGGTATAGGTGTGCTAAAAATAATATTTTTTTCATTTAAAGTATTTAATTTTTCAAAATATATACTTCCATCTAAATAAATAAAAAATGGTATTAAGATACTTATCAAATAAATAGAATATAATTTAAAATTTATATTATTTTTTTTTTCCATAATTTTTTAAAAAAATTTCAGCAAGTATAAAAAATAAAATATTTAAGTTTATAGCAATTATAAATTTATAAGTGTTTGAGGGATCATAGCCAAAATGAATTATTCTGTATGAAATTAGAAAAAAAATTAAAGATAGGAAAATTTTGTTACTTATTATTTTTTTTAAAAAAATTTCTATAAAAACCATTATTAATGAAAGAAGAAAACATATAAAACATACAAATACTAAAGAACCTGACATATAAGAATGGGCTATAAATCCTGGTGAGAATTGATATTTTAAATTTGGATTTAATTTATATATATTTTCTAAATTTCTTTGATAATTATTGTAAACGTTTAAATAATTTTTATCAAAATAACTTGGGCCTTTTATTTGTAAGTCACGACTTTTCCAGCTTAAAATGTAATCATTAAAACTTTTATTTTTCTTCGCATAAATAGCCATTACACTATCTATGCCTACAAATCTATTAAGAATTATTTCAAATATGAACCCATAATTTTGTTCTAATCTATTATATGGACTATTAATTAACTGGTCTAATGATTGATAACCTTTCTCTTTTATAGTTTTATTATTATCAGAAGTGCAAAATTCATTTGCTACATATGTTTTTTCACAATATCTTTTTTCTCTCAAATCTTTAACGATCCAAACAGAGGTTATGGATAAAATAATTGAAACTATAGAAAGTGTTATAAAGATCTTATAATTTTTTTTATTAAATATATTTATGATTTTAGAAATACCAATAAACAAATAAAAGTGAAGAAATATTAATCCTCTTGATAATAAAGAAATTGAACTTAAAAAAGATTCTATCATTGCTAAAATAATAAAAAAACTCTTATTTTTATTATCTATTTCAAAATAAATTATAAAAGAGAAAAAGCTAGCAAAACCAAACTGTAACAACCAAGAATACAAGTAATAGACAAATTGGTTTATAGACGTTGAGACATGTCCTTTTTGGTATATATGATAATTTAAATTTGTAACAAAAACAATTCCTAATGCTGTATATATTAAAAAAATAATAGTTATTTTATTTTTAAAATAAAAATTTTTTAAATTATTAAATTCTAATTTTTTTACGTAAAATAATTTTTCAATTTTATTTTGAAATATACAAGGTATAAATAAGCATAAGATGGCAAGAGTACAAACAATTAAGACATCATCTACACTCTTGCTTAAGAAATCAAAATATCCTGTTCTAAAAATAAATTTATTTTCAAATAAGTTGTTAATACTAAATTTAAACCAAAATCCAAGATAAGTAAAAATACAAATAAAAAGTCCATATATGCTAGTTTTTTCTTTTATAGAATAATGAACAAATATAATTGTCACTAATGAAAAAAATACATATATAATTTTAGAATTATCATAATTAATAAAATTTAAAAAAAATATAGGTAATGAAAGTATATAAATAAATATTTTTATAAGATGAAATAAATTAAAATTTGTTAGATTAATTTTCTTCATTATAATTTTTTTTTGGATTAATTGAAAATATTGCTATTGCAGCAACGCCATTTATCAATAATAAATAAGGCATATAATCTTCACTTATAAATATAATTATTGGGGAAGCGCCAGAAATTAAAAAGAATAAAAAATCTCTAGATAGCATATTTTTTGACTCACTTATAAATGAAATTAATTTTGCTCTAAAAATATGTCCTTGCAATAATAAAATCGAACTTAAAAAAGAAATAATTAATATTTTTTCGGAATTATGAAAAAAATTTTTAAAATGGTAGTTTAAAAAAATGAATGTGATTAATAAAATAATATGAATAAAAATAAAATATAAATTTTTAATATATTTGCTTGACAATGAATATTGACCTACAACAGCATAGTAAAGAGTTGATGGCAATGTTGTAATACTAAAAATTAAAAAATAATACGAAAGTTTTGTTAGATTTATGTTTTCTGTCAGAATAAATCTAAATGCATAGTTACTAAGACTAAATAAAATTCCTGACCAAAAAAAGTAGAAAGCATAATGTGCTAATATTTTTTTTTTAAGAAATTTGAAGTACTTTTTTTTTATTGAAAACGAAACAAAAGAGAAAAAAATTAAAGTAAAAACAAAAGCAAAACTTATATAAAAATAATAATCAAACCTTGTTGGTACAAAAATAATTAAAGAATAATATATTAAAACAAATAATAATAAATTTTTAATAGATTGAATATTTGAAAATTTTTCGAATCTTAGAAGATTTATTTCTATAAACCAAAATAACAAAAGCGAGTTGATACAAAATAAAAATAAATAAAAATTATCTTGGCCGAAAAAAAATAAAAATAAGAATATAGAAAAAATATATATAAATATTGTACACATTAATCTATATGTTATTATATAGTTTAAGTCATATTTCGGATAACTATTATACAAATATATGCGACTTTGAAGACTGCTAAAAAAAATTAGTATAGATATAAATGAGCTATAAAGTAAAAATAATGAAGAGAATTCATTCTGATTTTTAAAAAAAAGAATTAAAAAAATAATTGGAGCAGTGGGAGTTATTAGAAGATAAATTAAAACTGGAAAAAATTTTATTTGATTAATTATTTTTCTAAATAAAACTATTGCATTATATACAAAATGAAAAATTTTAGATTTAAAAATAATGGATAAAATTTTATTAAATAAATTTTGACTCTGATAAATAATTTTAAACTTTTCCTCATCTAAAATTTTTCTATTATTAAATTGATTAATAATAATAAAAAGACTTAAGATATGAAAAAGATTAAATGCTATTTTTTTATTAAAATATTTTATTTCTTTATAAAAATTTTTATATTGAAGTATATAAAATGGAATGTCTTTGTTTAAGTCTTGTGCACGATTTTCTGCATTTTTATAGACAGTTATTAATTTTTGATTAGACCATGCAAGTTTTTCACTTAATAATATTTTTTCCCAAACATATATGTCTTCTCCAATTTTTATATTCTTTGGAAATAAATTTTTATTAATTAAATCTTTTTTTATGCATACCCCTGATGCACACAATATTGACTTATTAAAACTAATATTTAATAAAGGATTTGATGATAAATTGAAGTTGCTTTTTCTTTCAAAATAAACTTCTTTGGAACTATTATCGTTTTTATAAACGTTTTTATGAGTTGTAGAAAATACTTTAACATTACTATTTTTAAATTTTAAAATAAGTCTATGAATTTCATGGAGATAATATTTGTTTAATTCGTCATCAGCATCTAAGAACACAATATAATTGGCCTTTGATATCCTTATTCCTTCATTTCTAGCTTCAGAAACTCCTTTGTTATTTTGATTTAAAACTTTTAAATTTGAATATTTCGATTCTAAACTTTTTAAAATATTTTCTACTCCATCAGTTGATCCATCATTGATAATTATAATTTTATTAAATTCTTTTTTATATTGATCTGTGGCGCTATCAATACATCTTTTAATGTGTTTCTTTTTATTATACAGGGGTATTACTAAATCTATTTTTGGAAAAGACATTTAATTAATCAAAAAATTTTTTTAATATTAACCTTGAATGAAATATTAATCTCCAAATTTTTACTCTTAAGTTGTCCAATTTTGCATATTCACAATAGATTTTATGTCCATTTAAATATTCTATAATATCTTTTATCTCAGTAAGTTTGGTTGGTGGATCAGTAAATATTTTTGCTCTTTTTTCTACGTAAAGATCTATTTTTTTTTTTTTTAATAAAAAAGAAAGAATCAAATCTTCACAGAACGCTTTTCCATTTGTTCTGAAATAATTATATTTAATCATGCATTTTTTTGAAATAATAAAACAACCACCTGGAAGCCATGATGTTCTGATTGGATTTTTTTGTATATAGTCACCATCAACTCCATAACAAGATCCGGCCAGAGAAACTTTACCCATTCTTTCTTCTGAAATTGGAACATTAAATAATAAAAAATGAATTATTTTTTTAATAAAAAAAATTAAATTACCTTTTAATGGATGAATTTTTTTTTTTGTTTTTTTATTATAGTAAACTGGAGCAATTACAGATTTATTTCCTTTTTTTATCTTTGTCATTAACAAATCTTCTATTAATGATTCTTTAAAAAAAATATCATCATCCATATATAAAACATATTTTGTAGATATGTACTTATGCACACTAATTCTTTGATAAACCTGACCTTTAACTTTTGAATAAATTAATTGTACTTTTTTGAATTTTTTATAATTATTTTTATCAAAAGAATTATTTGCTATAGAAATAATAATTTTTTTTATATATTTGTTTTCATTTAAAATTTTTAAACTTTTGTTAGAATTTTTAATACCAAGCGTAGGGATGACTACAGTTATCTGACTATTTGCCATTTTTTAAATTTTTTGTTAAAACTTTTAAATTGAGTTTATCAAAATACTCTAAGCAATAATTCTGAATTTTATTTAATTTTTTTTTTATAATAATATTCTTTTTATTTAGAATTAAATTATTTAAAATTTTTTCTAAATCAAATTTATTTTTAACGATAAATTTATTAACCTCAAATAAAGGATCTATTGAAAATATACTATTTTTTTCATGAAAATATATTGGTAAAAGTCCGTTTAATGCCGCTTGTATACAAACACTTGATCCACTATATAACACTACGTCACAGATATCAAAATCTTTTCTAATATCCTTCTTATTTGAAAATTTAATATTTTTATAAAAATAATTTTCTTTTTTTAAAATAGATTTATCTATCACAGGATGTGTTCTAAATATATATTCTATATTATTATTTTTTTTTAACCCACTTACTAAATTCATCATAAGTTTTGTTTCTGTATAAAGACCTTCGGGACAAACTAAAACTTTTAATTTTTTTTTATTTTTCAATAATTTAATTTTACTTTTCCTTAAATTTTTAGTTGAACCTAGTGTGTATATATATTTGCTAGATTTTTTAATATTCTTAATTAAATTATTCGAAATTGTTCTTCCAGAAGTAAATACTACGTCTGGCGTATAGTTTTTATTAATATTGTAATATATGCTGTTTTTAAACTTTCTTATAACCGAAAAAAAATATCCAAAAGATTTAATATTTTTTTTACTACAATGATTAAATAAAATTCTTTCGAAAGCATGCCCTTCATATGTAGTTATTAAATTTTGTAAGTTGCTCATTTTATTGAGTATTTTGATTATATTTCCCGTTAGTTTAATTGTGTTTTTTGAGCTCAGGAAAAATTTTAAATTTAAACTAACTTTAAATTTAATTAACTCTTTTAAATTTTTATTATTATTTTTAAATAATTTAAATTCTATATATTTAAGAAAAATATATAATAAAATTTTAAAGTCTCTTAATGCGTTAAAATTATTATTAATTATTATTCTATTTAATTTAGATTTTTTATATTTTTTATAAATATCATTTATTTTTTCATCTGTATGATTAATTAAAATAACTGAAAATTTAATATTTTTTTTACTTAATATTTTAAATAAATTTCCAAAATAAAAATCATAGTCTAAGTTTTTACGATTTGTTACCCCAACATAATGCGAAACAAAACATATTGTAGAATTTTTTAATAAATTTGTTTTTTTAAAATATATATTTTTATCAAAAATGCCTTGGAAAAAATTACTAATAAATTTATTACTATTACTTTTATCTTTTCTAAAATCTCTTATAAATAATCCAGGAATATTATATAAAAAAGAGAAATTAGAACTTTTTATAAAACTAACTAAATTTAAAAAGTATTTTTTATAACTTAATCTTTTTTTATTCATTTTATGAAATTTATAATAAAATACAATCTTTACGTATTGTTATTCTAAAATCAGAATTATTGTAAATTGTAAATTTTTTTTGGTGATAATATTTTTAAAAATATTATTTATACATATGTTTTATTTGATTTTTCAAAAAAAGTTCTCTCTTTAAATTAGGAAATATTTTAAGTAATTTTTTATTTGATAGACTCATATTTCTTGGTCTTATAACTGAATTTTTATCATTTTCTTTTTTCAAAATATATTTTTTATTAATTTTAAAATAAGCACACAATTGTAAACCAAAATCAAATTTAGAAATTTTATCATTTGATGCAATATTAATTACACCATAAATATTCTTATTAATAAGTTTGTGAATAATATTAATTAAAAAATTAATACTAACTGGGGTAAAAAATATATTGTTCCATAAATAAATATATTTTTTCTTTTTTATATTATACAAAATATATTCTGAAAATGATTTTCTATTTTTTGTAATTCCCCCGAAGAAATTGGTTCTGATTATTAAACTTTTCTTATATTTTTTAATTTTATTTTCTGCCATAAATTTAGTTTTTGAATAAAAATTTAATGGAGATGGTTTGGAATTTTCTTCGTAGTAACCTTTTTTTTTACCACTAAAAATATGGTCTGTTGATAAATGGATTATTTTTATATTATTTTTTTCAGCTATATTTTTTAGTTTTTCAGGAATATTTACATTAATGCGAATAGCTTCTTTTTTGTTCATTTCACATTTTTCTATACTTGTAAGACCTGCAACATTTATTATTACATCTATATTATTTTTTTTAATGAATTCATCTAATTGATTTTTGTCAAATATATTTAATTTTAAAATTTTTAATTTTCTTCTTTTGATCTCAATTTTATTTTTATTTACTGTAGCAAAAACTCTTATAGAGTTATTTAATTTTTTAAGCCACATTCTTCCTAGCAAACCAGATCCACCAACAAATAATACATTTTTCATTTTGACTGTTTTGTAGAAATATAATCTGTCAAAATAAAATTTTCTGGGGTTCCCAGCATATGATTAACTTTTGCGCTTTTATCATTGCTCCAAACCATAACTTCTGGATCGTTGTATAGAAAATCACAATCTTTACAGTAATCAATTTGATCAAAATTTTTCTTTTCATGGGCATCTCTTAATTTTTGATATTCATTACCATTGTATATTTCCTCAAATGTTTGTTTATCCATATGACCCAATATGCTTTTTTCCTCATTTGGTGGTCCTAGAGTTTGACAACATGGAACTATTGCACCAGTTCTTCCTATTTGGCCTCCAGCTCTAATGGTTATTTCAGGTGCAAAAGGTCGTCCACAAGTTCTTCTATCTGTTTTTTTTCTTGGGTTTATGTTTGAGTAGTTTCCACTCCAATTATGCATTTTCCATATATATCCAATAGACCCAACTGCATTTATTACATTTTTTTTGTACTCATCTATTTCATAATCAATTTTATTATTGTCTGTAATTAAATGGTAAGTGCTAACTTTGCAGTTACTATTTATTTTGTTTTTGTACTTAATTAATTCTTTTAAGTTTGAAATAATTAATTCAAAATTGTCAATATCCATCCATTTAGCGTAGAGTTTTTTATTATAACCAATTACACTTATTCTTATAAAATCTATTCCTGCATTCACAACGTCTTCCATAAATTTTCCATTTAATCTTGCTCCATTACAGTACATAAAACATTTTAAACCTTTTTCCTTAACAGCTCTAATATATTCTGGTAAATCTTTTGCCATAGTCGGCTCTCCACTTCCTTCTAAATTAATTTGTGGCTTTCCATATTTGGGAACTAATTCGTCCAATATTCTCTTGAATTCTTTTAAAGGCATTTTTCTAGTAAAGCCTTTACCTCTGCCTGGATTAGATTGGGGACACATCTGACAAGTATAATTACATCCGCCAAAAACTTCCATAACTATTCTATTTAATTTTAAATTTTTAACTTCGCTCATAATTTAATTTTTAATTAACCAGTTTTTTATTTCTTCCTTATTTAATATTTGTATATCATGATTAAATATTTTATAATCATTTAAAAATCTTAATTTATTTGTAGGATCAAAGTAAACAGTGTCTATATTGTAATATTTTGCTATAATAGCTGGAGAAGAAAATGGCAATGAGATAACTTTTGTGGAAATTTTAATTAGATCAAAAGAAGAGGCATTATCATAAATTAAAAAACCTTTGCTCTCTAAAGATTTTAAAAATTTTGTATAATTTTGATCAGTATTTTTTGTAATTCTTTTTATTTTAAAAATTAATTGATAAAAATTTTTATCAATTATTTCAGTTAAATTTTCATAAAAATTCTTTAAATTTTCAAAATTATAGTAACAAGAAGGCAGACCAAAATTTTTATAGTACTCATTTTTAAAAGGGGTAACATCAAATATAGAAATTAATTTTTTTTTTTCTTTTTTATTTATCATTATCCCGCTCTCTAGTGGTATTGGCCCTGATATTTCAAAATAATTTTTATTAATATTAAAATATTTAGAGAAATAATTTAATTGATATTCATTCCAAACAAGATAGTTTTTCCAACTCATGAGCTCCCACCCATGCGTTATTAAACTTGCAATATTGTCTGCCTGGTCTTTTTCAAAGATTATAGGTGAGTTATTTGTAGAATAAAAAAAAACCATACACTTTATATTTTTTTTTTCTAAACAATATGTCCAAAGCGGTTTAAAAATTGATTCTGAATGGTCAAAAAAAATTTTGTTGGGTAAATTCTTATTTTTTTTTGAAATAATTTTTAATTTAATAATTTCATCTAATAATAATAGTATTGAATTACAAAAAAAAATACCCTTTAAAGTCATTTTAATTAAGAGAAAAAAAAATTTAAAAAAAATATAAATATTTTTTATACCAAATAGGTTTTGATTAATTATTGTTAACTTTTCTATATTGTATTTTTCGATAGATCTACAATCATGAGTATAAAACTTAACTCCATCATTAAAATATTTTTCAAACCAAGAAAATAAATTATTATTATGGTTTATATTTTTAATTATATTTTTATTGAAATTATGAATATAATTAAATTCATTATTAATTTGCTTTTCTTTATAATAATAACTTAAAAATAAGACTTTAATAGCTTTAAGAAAAACCTTCATTTTAAAAATTGCAAAGAGAATTGAGGAAAAAATTGATACTTTAATTTTATTTTTTTCTAAAATATCAATCCATTGAGAAGGCAACGGATGGGAAAAAGGTTTTTTATTTTCATAAAAATTTAATAGTTTTTTATTAAATTCGTAAGTAATTAATAATTGATACAATCTTTGTTTTATAGATTTATTTATTGGAATATCATATTCGACAAACTCATTTATAATTTTATAATTATTTAAAAAATTGTAATCTGAATTTAAAATTTCTTTTCTTATTTTAATAATTTTATCATTAAAGGTCATAAATATTTTATCAATTCAATATTATTTTTGCTTGATCTTAATAATTTAAAATTATTTTTTAAATATGCATTTAAAGCTATTTTATTTAATGGATTAACATTTGCATAATAACTTTTAATACCAAATTTTTTTAAAAATTTTTTTTCTGCTTTTTTAAAAATTATCTTGCTTATTCCTTTATTAACATAATTTTTATTTCCAATCATAATTCCCATGTAAATTTTTTTAGAATTTTTTTTTATAGGCTCAAATTTTATATTTCCTATATGTTTTTTTTTATAGTTAAGAATTGCTAAAAAAAGGACTTTATTGTCTTTCTTTTTATTCAAATAATAGTTTTTAAGTTCCTTAATAGTTGTGATTTTTTTTGATGCATAAATATATTTTGATATTTGAATATTATTAAACCACGATAAATAATTTTTATTTATATCTTCATATTTTAAGTTTCTTAAAAAAATATTTTTATTCACAAAATTAATAAATTATCTTATTAAAGAAAGTTATGTGCAAATTTTGAAGTGAGGTATTTTTATTTTTTACAAATTTTGAATAAAAATCGCTTTTACAATCTAAAAAATTATTTTTTTGAATGTTAAGATTCTTTAATTTATCCAAGATATCATTGTTAGAATTTGATAGTTGGTTGTTATTTAATTCATTAAAAATTGTTTTAT
>MDSZ01057570.1_pt1 | contig 13124 bp, 9 predicted proteins | sample 811201 | NCBI WGS metagenome assembly MDSZ01 (sample SAMN05326647, study PRJNA326480) | marine metagenome | isolation source: seawater | place: Indian Ocean: North | collected 2010
TAAAGGTTTGGCAGACTGGATCTGGAACCCAAACAAATATGAATGTAAATGAAGTTATAGCGAATAGAGCTATTGAAATTTTGGGAGGAAAAAAAGGTTCAAAAAAACCAGTTCATCCTAACGATCATGTCAATAAATCTCAATCAACTAATGATGTTTTTCCAACAGCAATGCACATTGCAATTGCAATTGAAACTAAAGATAAGCTTTTACCTGCACTTGAATTATTAAATAAAGAATTAAAAAAAAAAGTTTCTAAATTTAAAAATATTGTAAAAGTTGGAAGAACGCATTTGCAAGATGCAACTCCACTATCTTTAGGTCAAGAATTTTCTGGATATCAATCACAACTTAATGATTGTATTTCTAGAATTAAAAATGCACTCAATGAAGTTTATTTATTAGCCCAAGGTGGGACTGCGGTTGGAACAGGCATTAATAGTAAAAAAGGTTTTGATAAGAAAATTATCAAGGAAATAAAGAAAATAACTAAAATTCCGTTTAAGCCAACAAAAAACAAATTTGCTGCACTAGCAGCTCACGATGAAATCGTAAATTTTTCTGGCACTTTAAATACAACAGCGGTTTGTTTAATGAAAATCGCAAACGACATAAGATTCTTAGGTTCAGGTCCACGAGCAGGCTATGGTGAATTAATTTTGCCGGCAAATGAACCTGGCTCATCAATCATGCCGGGAAAGGTAAATCCAACTCAATCTGAAGCTGTTACAATGGTATGCGTCAAAGTTATAGGAAATCATAATGGAATTACTATGGCAGGTTCTCATGGTCATTTTGAGTTAAATGTTTTCAAACCTTTAATTGCTCATAACATTTTACAATCAATAGATTTGTTAGCTGATAGTTCTAAAAATTTTGCAATGTATTGTATTAAAGGACTTAAAGCCGATAAAAATAAAATTGAATATTATCTAAATAATTCATTAATGCTTGTTACCGCTTTAGCTCCTAAAATTGGTTATGATAATGCTGCGAAAATTGCAAAGGCAGCCCTTAAAAACAAAACAACTTTGAAAAATGAAGCTCTAAAATCTGGATTAATTAATAAAAGAGAATACGAAAAAATTGTTGATCCAAAAAAAATGATTTATCCTGAATAAACTTTAAAAAAGTTATTTATAAAATTTTTAAAAGTAATTTTATTAAAAACTCTATCATCACTAGAATTAAAAATATCTATAAATTCATTCACATCAGAATTTTGTTTATTGTTAATCTTAGGATTATCAAATCTCAAACTTTTGCTATTTAAATTATAGATAAAATCAACATGAATTTGTTTAACATCTTTTCTATTCGTCTTACTGATTTGAAAAGAACTATAAAAATTATTTATATCTTTAAAATTTAATTCTACTGTACCAACTAAATTAATTCCATTTTCATCAAGTGATAATAAGCTTTCCTTTAAAACAATCTTTAAATCGTCTTTCCACATTATAAAAGATTTTGAAAAGTCTATATCTCCCTCTTCTATAGAAATTTTTAAATTAAAATTATTTAATTCTTTTATATTTGTTATGTCTTTAATTTTAAAACCTATTTTAGCACTCAAATTTTTATTGTTAAATATTTCCGAATTAATCAAATCAACTAAAATTGAGTCATTAGAAAAGAGATTTTTCGTGCTCAATCCTTCATAATTAAAATTAGAAGTAAGATAAAAAGGTTTAAAATCAATTTTTCCATCATACGAATTCTTGTTATTTTCCGAAGAGAATTCGAATGAATTTTTCCCAATCTGATATATTAAAGATGTGCTTTTATTAATGAATAAAATTTCTAATGTACCTTTTTTTATATCACTTTCATAATTAGTTTCATTTTCTAGACTAAGTCTTATTTTTTGAGAATTGAAATCAGATAATACTTTTTTATTAAATTTATCGTTTTTAATAATCATTTTAAAAGGAACTTTAAAAACTTCATTTTTAGAAACTAAAACATTTTGTAAATTATTTGAGTCATAATAAAATTGACTATCAAAAATTTTATTAATAAATAAAACATCATCATCTTGATTTTTAAAAAAAATATTGCTTTTTTTAAATAGAATTTTATTCTCATTAGGTTCGGTCTTTAAAAGATTTTTAAAAAATATAAAATCCTCTAAGTAAATATTAAAATCTGTTTTATGAAAGGCTAAATCTTTTATATCTACTTCATTTTTAAACGAAAAAAATTTACCGAGACCTACAAACACCCTTAAATTTTTAGCTAATCCAATTTCCTTATCATTTCTCATAATCGATAAGTTTTTTGCTGAAAAATGAGGTCGTGGTAAAAGTATATAATTTATTTCCTCATTAAATTTAATATCTAGATCATAATTTTTTAAAACTTGATTCTTTATCTGAGACTGAATTGTATCTTTAGTGTAAAAAGTAGGTATTAGTAAGTATGAGAGTGTCAAAATTACAACTGTTCCAATTAGTAAAACAACCCTATTCTCCTTACTTAATAGAATCTTTCTATAATTTGATCTAAAATATTTTAACTTATTAAAATTTCTTTCTATTAAATCATTTATAGATAAGATTTGCTTCTTAACTTTTTTGTTTAAAAAATTATATTTACTCATGATATTTTAAACAATTTATAATTAAATATTTAAAATGGTAAACTCTGAATATTTAAAAAATCTTAATAAAGCTCAAAAAGAGGCTGTTATGCATCTTGATGGGCCTTTACTTATAGTTGCTGGAGCGGGTTCAGGTAAAACTAAAGTCTTAACAACAAGAATTGCAAACATAATAAAAGAAAAAAAAGCATTTCCTAATCAAATACTCTCTGTAACTTTTACAAATAAAGCTGCTAGAGAAATGCAAAATAGAGTAAGCAAAATACTTGGTTCTTCAGCAGTAGGACTCTCTTGGCTCGGTACTTTCCATTCAATTTGTGCTAAACTTTTAAGAAAACATGCTTCTGCAGTTAATTTAAATTCAAACTTTACAATAATAGATACTGATGATCAGATCAGATTGATCAAAAATATTTGTAAAGCAGAAAATATAGATATCAAACAGCTTTCGCCAAGATATATTCTTGCAATTATAGACCGTTGGAAAAATAAAGGATGTTATCCTAGAGAAGTTAGAATAAATCAAAAAGATATTTACGAAAAAACTGTTTTACCAGTTTATAAAATTTATCAACAAAAACTAATCGAATTAAATTCATGTGATTTTGGCGACTTAATTTTACATGTCGTAAAAATTTTAGAAAAAAATTCTGATATTAGAAATATTTATTCATCAAATTTTAAGTATATTTTAGTTGATGAGTATCAGGATACTAATTTTATACAAAGCAAATGGCTTAGATTATTATCTGAGAATAATAAAAATATTTGCTGTGTAGGAGATGATGATCAATCTATTTACAGTTGGAGAGGTGCTGAAATTAAAAATTTTCTAGAATTTGATCAAATCTATAAAGAGACTAAAATAATTAAACTTGAAGAAAATTATAGATCAACTCAAAATATCTTATCAGTTGCTTCTAGTTTAATTTCAAATAATGAAAATAGAGTTGGTAAAACTTTAAAAGCAACAATAGATGAAGGTGAACTTGTAAAATTAAATTGTTTTAAAAATGGAAAAGATGAAGCAGTAGGAATTTCAGATGAAATTGAAAAAATAAAAAAAAAAATATCTTTTAATAATATTGCTATTCTTGTAAGGGCAATATTTCAGACACGAGAATTTGAAGAAAGATTTCTTAAAATTGGAATTCCTTACAGAATTATAGGCGGGACTAAATTTTACGAAAGAGCTGAAATTAAAGATTGTGTAGCTTATTTAAGACTTATCTATCAAAGTAAAGATGATTTGGCATTTGAGAGAATAGTAAACAATCCAAAGAGATCCATTGGAGATAGCACAATAAAACTTATACATGAATATTCAAAAAAAAATAGTCTTAATTTAGAAAGTGCCTCAAAAACAATGATTGAAAAAAATTTAATAAAACCAAAAACTAAAATTGGCCTAGCTTTATTTCTTGGACTTCTGAATAAATGGAGGAATGAACTAATAAATAAAAAAATTAATCACGTTAAATTATTACAAATTGTCTTAGATGAATCTGGTTATTCGTCTGCATTAAAAAATAAAAAAGACCTTGAAAATGAAAACAGACTTGAAAATATTAAAGAACTTTTAAATGCAATGAAAGAGTTTGATAATTTAGAAAGTTTTTTAGAACATGTTTCTTTAGCGACATCAGTTGATCAAGAATGGGATGGAGAAAAAGTAAATATGATGACTATGCATGCATCGAAAGGTTTAGAATTCGAGACAGTATTTCTTCCTGGTTGGGAAGAAGGTTTGTTTCCTCATCAAAAATCTATAGAAGAAAAAGGTCAAAGTGGTTTGGAAGAGGAAAGAAGATTAGCTTATGTTGGAATAACTAGGGCAAAAAAAAAGGCATATATTTCATTTTCAATGAATAGATTCTATCAAGGTGATTGGATAGATAGCATGGCATCTCGTTTTGTTGACGAACTTCCTGAAGAATTTTTAGAAAAAAACTCATTTTTTGATGAGGCTAAAGAAGATGATGATTTTGATTTTAACCAAGATTTAGACCCTGATGATAATATCAGAAGTCCTGGTTGGATTAGGTATCAAAAAAGGATTAAATGATTAAAAAAAGAATCAATATCTTAAGAGAAAAATTTATTAAATATAAATTAGATGGTTATATCGTTCCAAAAAACGATGAATTTTTTTCTGAATACTGTGAAAAAAAAAGGCTTAAATTTATATCTAATTTTAGTGGTTCCGCAGGATATGCAGTCATTTTAAAAAATAGAAATTATTTATTTGTTGATGGAAGATATACGATTCAGGCTGAGTTAGAATCTTCAAAAGATTTTAAAGTAATTAATTATGAAAAAATTATCAATTGTGATTTATTTAAAAATTTAACTCTAGGAATTGATCCAAAATTACTGACATCACTTCAAATTAAAAGATATTTTTCAAAAACTAACAAGATAAAAGTAATTAGTAAAAATTTAATTGACGAAATTTCAAAGAAAAAAGACAAATTATCAAAACCATTTTTTTCTATCAGCACCGAAATTGTTGGTGAAAATTTTAAATCTAAATTGAAAAAAATTAGAAATTATTTAAAAAAAAATAAATCTGATTGGATATTTGTATCTGCACCTGAAAATGTAGCATGGCTTTTAAATATTAGAGGATATGACATTCCAAACAGCCCCATTCCAAATTGTCATTTATTGATGAATAATCGTACTATATATCTGATCACAAAAAGAAAAAAGCAAAACAATTTACTTAAAGAAAAAAAAATTAAATTACATCAAATAATAGAACATAAAAATTTTGAAAGTTTGATAGATAAAATTAAAGGTAAAAAAATTATTATAGATATTAAATCTTGCTCGTATTTTTATGAAAATTTATTTTCCAAAAAATTTAAAATTTTAAAAAAAGACGATCCAATTTATCTTTTAAAATCTGTTAAAAATCATAATGAAATTCAAAACATGATTAAAAGTCATATTTTAGATGGTGTTGCATTAACAAAATTTATTTATTGGATTAAAAATGTGAACAAAAGAAAAATTTCTGAATTTGATGCACAAATTAAACTTGAGAAGTTTAGAAAAAAAAATAAAAAATACTTATTTCCAAGTTTCAACACGATTTCAGGTACAGGAGCAAATGGAGCTATTGTTCATTATAAAGCAATAAAAGAAAATTCAAAGATTATTAAAAATAAAGATATTTTTTTATGCGATTCTGGTGGACAATATAAATATGGGACGACTGATGTAACACGAACGTTATGTTTTTCAAAGCCAAAAAATAATATTAAAAATATTTTTACAAAAGTACTTAAAGGGCATATTGCTGTCGCTTTAACAAATTTAAATCAAAATAACACTGGTCAATTAATTGATAAAAGAGCAAGGAAATTTTTAAAAAAAATCAATTTAGATTATGCGCACGGAACAGGTCATGGAGTTGGTTTTTTTTCAAATGTACACGAAGGTCCTCAGTCAATTTCAAAATATAATAAGATTAAAATTTTAGAGGGAATGATTTTAAGTAACGAGCCCGGTTATTACAAAAAGGGAAAATTTGGAATAAGAATTGAAAATCTCGTTTATGCCAAAAAAGTAAAAAATAAGTTGTTTTTTGAAAACTTAACTTTGGCTCCTATAGATATTGATCTTATAGACTTTAAACAACTTACACCAGAAGAAAAAAATTATTTATTTAGTTATCATATATTAGTTTACACAAAATTATCACCTTTCCTTAATAGGGATGAAAAAAAGTGGTTAGCTTCATTAATTATTTAAAATTTTAGAGAATTCTAATTGATTGAGGATTTTAACTTTTAATTCTTTTGCTGCATCAACCTTTTTTTTTGTTGGTTTTTCACCGACCAGTAAAAAATTTAACTTTTTAGATACATTGCTTACAATTGATCCAGAATTTTGTTCAATTAAAGATTTAGCCTCAGCTCTACTAATACCTTGTAACTTTCCAGTTATCATAAAAGTTTTATTTGCCAAAATTCCATCATTTTTAACTTCTATTGCATCCTTAATATCTAATATTTTTTGAAGTTCTTTAACTACTTTAATATTTGTATTGTTTGAAAAGAAAATTTTTAAAGAATTAATTTGGGTTTCACCAATTCCATCAATATTCATTAAATCATTGAAATTATTATTTTTTGGAATTTTTGAAAAATTTTTTGCAGATTTTATATATTTCGAAATTAATTTTGCGTTCTCTAAACCTATGTGTCTTATCCCAAGCGAATAAATAAACCTTTCTAAAGAAATATTTTTTCTCTCATTTATTGAATATTTTAAATTATTGACTGATTGAGTGCCCCATCCATCTAGTAACTCTATTTTACTAAAATCTAGACTAAATATATCTTGAGGTAATCGAACTAATCCAATATTCCAAAAATTTTCAACAATTTTTTTACCAAAACCATCTATGTTAAATGCCTCTTTAGATACAAAATGTTTGATCTTTTCTATAGCAATTTTTTCACATTCAAAACCATCACTTGAACATCTTCTTACTGCATCTTCTTTTTTTGTAATTAAATTGAATTCCTTGATTGTTTTGGAACCACAAGATGGACAATTTTTTGGAAAAATAAATTTTTCAAAATTTTTTTTTCGCTTTGTAATATCCACCGAAATTATGTGTGGAATTACATCGCCTGCTCTTTCCACAACTACTTCATCTCCAATTCTAATATCTTTTCTTATAATCTCGTCCTCATTGTGCAATGTAGCATTAGATACAACAACCCCTCCAATATTTACTGGTTTTATTTTTGCCACAGGAGTCAAAGCTCCAGTTCTCCCTATTTGAATTTCAATGTCAATTATTTTTGAAATTCCATTATTTGCTAAAAACTTATGTGCTATAGCCCACCTTGGGGCATTTGATACATTACCCAACCTTTTTTGAATTTCAAAATCATTAATTTTGTAAACTATACCATCAATATCAAAATCTAACTCTTTCCTTTTTTTTTCTATTTCATGATAGTTAATCATTAAATTTTTAATCCCAGTAATAACTTTATTAAATGGATTTACTTTAAATCCCCATTCTTTCAATCTTTCAAGATAGTCACTTTGACGTTCTATCTTTAATCCTTTTTCATATCCAAAAGTATATGCAACAAATTTCAAAGGAATTTTCTTTGTATCATCAGGATTTTTCTGCCTTAGTGAACCAGATGCTGCATTTCTAGGATTAGCAAATTTTTCACTGATTTTCTTAAAGTCACTGTTTTGAATAAAAACTTCTCCTCTTATATCAATATCTTTTGGAAAATTTTTATCTGAAATAATTTTTGGTATGTCGGTAATAGTTTTTAAATTTGCTGTAATATCTTCACCTTCCTTGCCATCTCCTCTTGATAAACCAGTAATAAATCTTCCGTTTTTAAAATTGAGTGATGCTGAAATTCCATCTATTTTTGGTTCGACGCTATACTCTATTTTAAGACTATTTTTTTTGTTAAGAAAATTGAATATTTTTTTTTCAAAATTAACTAAATCTTCTTCATTAAAAGCATTTGCTAGAGATAACATTGGAACTCTATGAGAAACTTTTTTAAAATTTTTAGATGGTTTATATCCAACGGTAAATTGAGGTGAATTTTTACTTTTTAAAAAAACATATTTTTTTTCTAATTCAATTATCTCTTTCTTTAATAAATCAAATTTTGTGTCAGAAATCTCTGAGATATTCTCATTATAGTATTTTCGATTATAGTGGTTAAGAGATCTTATTTTTTCTTTATATTTTTTTTTGATCAAATTTTCTTTCATATTAATCAAAAAGCTTTTTAAATTTTTTCAAAACACCTTTCTTTTCTTTTTTATTAATTCTATTAATCTGACTTTTATAATCTTTATTGAAAACTGTGTAAGATTTTTTATACCACTCACTAGATTGATAATTATAGCCAAGTAAATTAGCATATTTTTGGGACTCTTCTAAAAGACCAATTCTGTAATATATTTCAACAAGTCTGTGGATTGCCTCCTCAATAAAAATTGTTTGATCATATTCTTCAACTACAACTTTAAATCGATTAATAGCAGCAATCCATTTTTCTCTTTTTATATAATGTCTTCCTAAATACATTTCTTTTGAAGCTAGAATATCTTGAATCAATTCCAATTTAAAATTTGCGTCCATTGCAAAATCTGTATTTGGATAATTTTCTGAAACATACTCAAATTTTTTTTTTGCTTTAAGAATTGGTCCAGTGTCTCTTTTTTCGTCTTCAATTGTCTCGTAGTAACACATTGCTATTAAATAATGTGCATAAGAAACATCAACATCATCAGGATATGTTTTTAAATATCTCTCAAGATTCATGAGAGCTTCCGCATAATAATTCTGCATGTAAAAAGAATATGCTGCCATCAATGCTGATTTTGAGGCCCATTTTGACTGTGGGAATAAAAGTTCTGCCTCTAAAAATTTTTTTGCAGCAAAATAAGGATCATTTTCGTCCAATGCTTTATATGCTTCTTTATAAGCTGTAATAATTTCTAAATCTTGTCTTGTTTCTTTAATAACTGAAATTTTTTCTTTTTCTTTGCCACAAGAGTTTAAAAACATTAGCAAAAAGATAATTAAAAAAAACTTAATATTATTCATAATCATTTTATATAATTTAAAAGGATGATTATAAAGGTCTTAATTATGCAATTGATCTTAAAGGGCTTCTGTCAATTAATGTATGAGGCAAGTTTCTTTCTTTAATTTCAACTATTGAAAAATTGTCATTGTTTTTAAATACTTTTCTTAACAATTGATTTGTTAAATAATGACCACCTTGTGAACAAGTAACATTCGCTAACATTCTAAATCCACACGTATAAAGATCTCCTATACAATCTAAAATCTTGTGATTTACAAATTCATTTGGATTTCTAAGACCTTCTTTATTTACAATTTCATTATCTTTTACAACAATTGCATTATCTAAACTTCCACCTTTTGCTAATCCATTCTTTTTGATCATCTCTATATCTTCATATAAACAGAAAGTTCTAGAATTAAATATATCCTCTAAATCATCTTCATAAACATTTAATTTATTTCTTTGATTATCTATTAAAGGATTCTTGTATTTCAATTCATAATCAATTTCGAGGCTCAGTTTTGAAGGTTCAATCACTATAAATCTTTCCCCATCATTAAATTCAATTTTTTTATTTATCTTTACAATCTTGATGGGAACATCACTTTTGACAATACCTGCTTTATTAATTAATTCTATAAATCTTTTTGCTGAACCGTCTAATATTGGTACTTCTTCATTGTTAATTTCAATAATTGCATTATCAATACCCATGCAAAATAAAGCTCCCATCAAATGTTCTATGGTCGAAATTTTTACTCCATGTTCATTTGATATAGTAGTATTTAACGAAGTATTAGTTACATTAGAAAAATTTGGGTACACTAAATTGTTTTTTTCAAAATCAATTCTTTTAAAAACTATACCAGTATTTGGATTAGACGGTCTGATAGTTACATTTGATACTATTCCGCTATGAAGACCTATACCTTGAAATTCAATGGAATCTTTAACGGTTTTTTGCATTAAATTTGACATGAAGAATTTGTAATATTTTATTGATTAAACTCAAAAACAACTAATGTTACTAGAAAATACAATTTTAATTAAGGATATTGAAGAATTTCTCAAATAAACCAAGGTTTTTAGTGCTTTTATTTACTATAAACACCTCGTTCAGGTTGTGACCAGATAGAATCTTTTTTGTCATTGAAAATATATTTTCATTTTCCCCATCAATTAAAAATTCTCGAACATAGTTAGAATTAACAATTCTTTCTAAAGATATTTGATATTTATTTAAAATTTTTTCTAAATTTTCTATAATTTCATTAGAGAGAGAAATAAACTCTAAGTCTATAGAAAAAATTTTATGATCCATATTTTTAGGTAATGATGAAAAATTTTGATTATCAACTTTATAATTTTTTATTATCAAGTGAACAATTTTTCTTTTTCCAAAAGTTTTTTTGCAATCTTCTTTAGCTTCATGAACTAGATATCTTAAATTTTTCAAATTAATTGGATTCTCATTACCTTTTTTATTAATAGATAATTTTACAATAAAAAAATCATCTATATCAATTATCACTTGAATTTTCTTAATAAAATTATCTAATTTTTTTTCAATTCTAAAAATATTATCATGTAAAAAATAATCTAATTCTTCATAATTAATATGATTTGATTGCGTTTGAATTGTTATTTCTTTTTCATAAATTTTTTTAAAATCATTTTCTGAAAATACAGAAATGTTAATTATTTTATTACTCAAAAATAAAAAGGTATTAAATTCAGAGTTATTGCTCATTTATTATAATTTGATTTTTTTGCCTTAAATCAATTTTTGATATTTTGTTAGAGTCAAGTTTATCAAGTATATCAATTAATAAATTTAATGATTGTACAACATTATCTTTTGGTAATTTAACAATAAGTCCTGAAAAAGTTTCGATATCCCATCTACCAGATTTAAAATAAAATAAATTCTTAACTTTTTTAAAGTTAAAATTTGACTCATCAATATTTTTTTTTAATTTAAAAAAATCAGTATTATTAAAGTCACCGAAAATATATGGTAAATTTTTATTAAGCTCTCTTGATTTAATAAATTTACCATTAGAACCTAATAAAAAATTCTTGTTATCCTTTTTAATGTAAGCTAGAAATTCTGTTTCAATAATATCAATTTTTAAAGATGATGGATATTTCTTAAATATTGAATATTTTTCAACTAATTCATTTGAATTAATGATTTTAATTATTTTAGCTTTTTCAATAAAAAATAAGTTGCCTAGTTTCATGTTTTTCAATTGAGTGGCAAGCTTAAGATTATTTTTTATATCTAAACCATTAATTTCAATTTGGTTAATTTTTGGTAAATCAAAATTATTTATTTCTTTATTATTTAAAGATCCAATTATAAAAAACAAAAAGAAATAAATTAAAATTTTTTTACTTTTTTGTAGAGGCATCTTTTAAAATTAATTCGAGTAAATTTATAAAACTTATACCATTATAAGCTGCAATCTCAGGAACCAAGGAAAGGTTTGTCATACCTGGTTGAGTATTTATCTCCAATAAATAAAATTTATTTTTAAAAAATTTATAATCTGATCTTGAAACGCCTCTACACCCAATTAATTTATGAGCTTTGAGAGATATATTCATCAATTTCTTATAATTATTTTCTGATAAATTAACTGGTATTAGATGTTCAGTTTTTGCCTTTGGATTGTATTTGGCTTGAAAATCATAAAATTTTCTTTTTGGTTTTAATTCAATTGCTCCTAATTTTTTTGAATTAAAAATTGCGGCTTGTATTTCTCTGCCTGGGATAAACTCCTCAATCATGATTTTTTTATAAGTTTTTAGAGCTTTTAAATTTTTGTAAATATTTGACTTCGTGCAAATAAATACGTTTACACTTGAACCCTCGTTTATTGGTTTTAATACAACAGGAAATTTAAATTTTTTTTCTATCTTTTTAATTAAGTTAATTCTTTTTTCGTCAAAAGAATACTCAAAAAATTTTGGGGTTAATATACCATTTTTATTAAAAATTCTTTTCGAGAGAATCTTATCCATCGCAATAGCAGAAGAGATTACTCCTGAATGTGTATAAGGTATTCCAAAACTTTCTAAAACTGACTGTATATATCCATCCTCACCAAATTGTCCATGCAAAGCATTAAAAATAATTTTAGGTTTAAAAGATTTTATTACATTTGATAATCTAATATCTGGCTCAGTAATCTTTACATTGTAACCATTTTTTTTTAGTTCTTTTGCTACTTGTTTACCAGTATCAAGGCTAATAATTCTTTCTTTAGAGATACCACCAGATATTATAAGTATTTTTTTTTTCAAATTATTTTAAAATTTTAATTTCTTTTTCTAAACTAATTCCTGTTTTTTCTAAAACTTTTTTAGAGACAAATTCAATTAATTTTAACATATCTTCAAATGATGCATTACCTTTATTTACAAAAAAATTACAATGTTTTTCTGAAATACAAGCATCTCCAAATTTTTGATCTAATGGCACAGACTCTTTTATTAGTTCCCACACTTTTTTTTCTGTTTGGGATATTGGATTTTTAAAAGTACTTCCACTAGTTTTAATTCTTGTTGGTTGTGATTTTTCTTTTTCATTTTTTAGTCTTTCAGTTTCTTTCTTTATTTTATGAGCCTCACTTAAATTCCCTTTAAATGAAGCACTTAAAAAAATTAGGTCTTCTGGTAAATCATTTTTTCTATATTGAAATTTTACGTCTTTAGCTGGAATGGTAATTACATTTCCCAACTTATCAATTGCCTGAACAGATAATAAGATATCTTTAAATTCTTTACCAAAACATCCAGCGTTCATTCGAATCCCCCCACCAACTGTTCCAGGGATACAAGATAAAAATTCAAATCCACTTAAATTATTTTCTATTGCAAATTCTGAAAGGTTTTTATCTAAAACAGCACTTCCTGCA
>MDSZ01028591.1_pt1 | contig 13119 bp, 16 predicted proteins | sample 811201 | NCBI WGS metagenome assembly MDSZ01 (sample SAMN05326647, study PRJNA326480) | marine metagenome | isolation source: seawater | place: Indian Ocean: North | collected 2010
ACTGATGAATTATTAAAAATTTTAGATGTTTTAAACCCAAATAATGAAAGTGGTAAAATTACTCTTATCTGCAGAATGGGCCACGAAAAAGTTGGCAGTATGCTTCCAAATATTGTTAATACTGTTCATAAATCTGGAAAAGATGTAGTTTGGACGTGTGACCCCATGCATGGCAATACAATTAAATCAAACACTGGATACAAAACAAGACCATTAAAAGATATCATATCTGAAATTCATCAATTTTTTCAAATTCATAGATCTGAAGGAACTTATCCAGGAGGAGTTCATCTTGAAATGACTGGCCAAGATGTCACTGAATGTATGGGTGGATTACAAGAAATTACTGATGAAGACCTTCAAAACAGATATCATACTTATTGTGATCCAAGGCTGAACGCTTCACAGTCATTAGAGTTAGCTTTTCTACTCTCTGATTTTTTAAAAGAAGAAAAATTACTTTCAAAGCAATCTTCAAATTTATAAATTTTAATTTATATTATTATTATGAACTCAAAAGATAAAATAACATATATTGTAAATTGGATTAAAAATTATACTAAGACTATTAAGTCACAACCCGTTTCTCTTATAATTGGCGTTTCAGGTGGTGTAGATTCAGCATTAACTAGTACTTTGTGTGCTCACACAGGGCTTAAAACAATTGCAATTTCAATGCCTATTAAACAAAATTTATCACAACATGATTTAAGTCTAAGACATTTAGATTATCTTAAAAATAACTTTGATAATGTAAATTGCAAAATTATTGAGTTAGATAATATTTTTAAAACATTTGAAAGTACAATGCAAGATTTTAATAGTGAACTTGCTTTTGCAAATTCTAGATCAAGATTAAGAATGGTAACATTGTATCAGGTAGCTCAAAGTAATAATGGTATAGTAGTTGGTACAGGTAACAAAGTTGAAGATTTTGGAGTGGGATTCTACACAAAGTACGGAGATGGCGGAGTAGACATATCGCCAATAGCTGATTGTACTAAGTCAGAAGTTTGGGATTTAGCAAAGGAAATAGGTGTAATTCAAGATATTATTGATGCTGCCCCAACTGATGGTTTATGGGACGATAGTAGAAATGATGAAAATCAACTTGGATTATCGTATAAGCAATTAGAAGAAGCAATGGAAAATAAAAATAGTGAATATTATAAGAAATATGAGGAAATTAGAGGTCCTAATCTTCATAAAATGAAACCTATTCCAGTTTGCGAACTTCCAAGAGATTAATATGAAATGTAGGTTCGCACCAAGTCCTACAGGAAATATTCATATTGGTAACGCTAGATCAGCAATATTAAATTGGATATTTTGTAAAAAACATAATGGTGAGTTTGTACTTAGAATAGATGATACCGATCAAAGCAGAAGTTCTAAGGCATTTGAAGATGCTATTAAATCAGATCTAAAATGGTTAGGTCTTGATTGGAGTTATACTTTTAATCAATCCACTAGAAATAAAATCTACGATGATAAAATTAATCGCTTAAAAAATGATAAAAGACTCTATCCTTGTTTTGAAACTGAAGAAGAACTTTCACTAAAGAAAAAAGCTTTACTATCCTCTGGTAAACCTCCAATATACGATAGATCATCACTAAATCTATCAGAAGAGGAAATTAATCAAAAAATTAAGTCTGGTAAAAAAGCACATTGGAGATTTAAACTCGATACAAATGATATGTCTTGGAAAGATTTAATAAAAGGCAATGTTTCTTTTAACCCTAAAAATTTAAGTGACCCAGTCTTAATTAGAGAAGATGGAACATTATTATACCATCTGCCATCAGTAATTGATGACATACAAGAAAAAATAACTCATATTATAAGGGGGGAAGACCATATAGCTAATACAGCTTATCATATACAAATTTTCAAAGCTTTAGGCTCTGATATTCCAACATTCGCCCACCATCCATTTCTTGTTGATGATGAAGGTAAGGGTTTCAGTAAGAGAATGGGGAGTTTATCCATAGAAAAATTTAAAAAAGAGGGTTATGAAAATATTACATTACTTAACTATTTTCTATTTATTGGCTCAAGCAGTAATATTAAACCAATGATTGACTTAAAAGATATAATTAATAAATTTGAAATCTTTAATATATCTAAATCCTCAGCAAAATTTTCAAAACAATCATTAGTATCACTTAATCAGGATACAATAAAATTATTTAATTTTGATCAAATTAAAGATAAAATTTTGCATATAAATAATAATTTACAAAAAGAAAAATTTTGGCGTTTCATAAAAAATAATATTACTTTTTTAAATGAAATCAGTACTTGGGAAACGGTTTTTACAACTGTAAACAATTATAAAGATTTTAATATTGATACAAAATTTGTGAATATAGCTGCGGAAGAATTGCCCAATGATCCTTTTGATGAAACAACTTGGGATACATGGACCTCAAATATTAAAGATAAAACAGGTTTGAAAGGTAAGGATTTATTTATGCCTTTAAGGCTAATTTTAACAGGAAAATCGCATGGCCCTGAATTAAAATATCTTCTACCATTATTTGATAAAAACGGTATTTTACAAAAACTTGGAAAAATCTAGTAAATTTTAAATTATACTCTATTAGCAATCTAATATTATGAAAGAGAAAGTATATCTATTTGATACCACACTTAGAGATGGTCAACAAACTACTGGTGTTAATTTTTCAGTTAGTGATAAAATGATAATATCACAACATCTTAATGATATAGGTATTGATTATATAGAAGGTGGTTGGCCTGGAGCTAATCCTACAGATAATGATTTCTTTTCTAGAGATCTAAAATTTAATAACAGTAAATTAACTTCTTTTGGAATGACAAGAAGACCAGGAAGAAGTGCAGAAAATGATCCTGGTTTAAATGCTTTAATTAACTCAAGTGCAAGTTGTGTATGTATAGTAGGTAAATCTTCATCATTTCATGTTAAAAATGCGTTAGAAATTTCTAAAAATGAAAATATTGAAATGATAAGTGACAGTATTCAGCATATCAAAGCAAAAAATAAAGAACCTATTTTTGATGCTGAACATTTTTTTGACGGTTTTAAAGAAGATAAAGATTTTGCTATTAGTTGTATTAAAGCTGCTTATGATGCTGGAGCTAGATGGGTAGTACTCTGTGATACAAATGGAGGAACATTACCAGATGAAATTTACAATATAGTCAGTGAAGTTGTTAAAATTATTCCTGGAAAAAATGTAGGAATACACGCACACAACGACACCGAAAATGCTGTAGCAAATGCCTTGTCTGCTGTTAATGCAGGTGCGAGGCAAGTCCAGGGTACTATTAATGGTCTGGGAGAAAGATGTGGCAATACTAATATGATCTCGCTTATCCCTACATTAGTTTTAAAAACAAAATTCGAAACAAATATAAATAAAGATAAATTAAAAAATTTAATAAATATGTCTAGAACACTTGATAATATTTTGAATATGCAACCCACAAAAAATGCTCCATATGTAGGTGAGCACGCATTTTCTCATAAAGGAGGTTTGCATGCTTCAGCCGTACAGAAAAATTCATCAACATATGAACACATTGATCCAGAAATTGTAGGAAATTCAAGAAATGTTATTATTTCAAATCAAGCTGGCAAATCAAACATTTTGAGTCAATTAAATAAACTAAATATAGAATTAAAAAATGATGAAATAAACAATATCTTAGAAACGATTAAAGAAAAAGAATCTGAAGGATATTCTTTTGATACAGCTCTTGCTAGTTTTGAACTATTAGTAAGACGACAATTAGGTCATTTTGAAGATTTTTATAATTTAGAAAAATTTAGAGTTACTGATGAAAGAAGATGGAATGCCAAAGGTTCGTTAGTTACTGAAGCTGAAGCTACTGTTCACTTAAAAGTAAATGAAACTGATATTATGACAGTTGGAATAGGGAATGGTCCTGTAAATGCTATAGACAGTGCTCTTAGAAAAGCTCTAATCAATCATTTTCCATCATTAGAATATTTGAAATTAACAGATTACAAAGTAATGATACTTTCATCTGAAAAGGGTACTGGAGCTATAACAAGAGTATTAATTGAATCTTCTGATAATACTAATAAACATTGGACTACAATTGGTGTTTCACCTAATATTATTGATGCCTCATACAGTGCTATCTTTGATAGTATAACTTTTAAATTGTTTAATGATCATAAGAAAAAAAATTGATCATTAATAAACCCAGTATTGTTCTTGTAAGACCACAATTACCTGAAAATATTGGTATGGTGGCAAGAGTTATGAATAATTTTTCTTTAAAGGAATTAATTATAGTTAATCCTAGAGAGAACTGGCTTAATGACAAGTCAATTAATTCAGCAAAGAAAGCAAATAAAATAATAACTAAAGCAAAAGTATATAGTAATTTAAGCGATGCACTTAAAAAATTTACATACGTTGTAGCAACCACAAATAGAAAAAGATTTCTCAATAAGCAGTGTGTAAAGAATTTTAAATATATAAGTAATATTTTGAATAATTATAAAAAAGTAGCTTTTCTTTTTGGCCCAGAAAATTCTGGTTTATCAAATGAAGATCTTAGGCTTACTGATTTAATTTATTCAATCAATACAAATAATAGTAGTAATTCATTGAATTTATCTCATGCTGTTGCAATTATATCATATAATGTTTTTGAATTGAGAAATTTAAAAAAATCAAAAAATAAAATCGAAAAAAATAATCAAGTAAACAAAAATCAATTATCTAAATATTTTGATTATTTATTTGATAATCTTTCAAGTAAAAATTTTTTTGTTCCAGAAGAAAAAACTGATAGTATGAAAAACAATATTTATAACATTTATTTAAAATCATCACTTACCAAAAAAGAGCTCCAAACTTTGTGGGGAATTACAAAAAAACTTACTAAATAAGCCAAAATTTAGACATATTCAATTTGACATAGATATTTAAATCACTATATACGCCTCATATTAATGACAAAAAGACATAATACTAAATATAAAATTGACAGAAGACTTGGAGTTAACCTTTGGGGTAGACCAAAAAGCCCTTTTAATAGACGTAATTCAAAACCTGGTCAACATGGCGTTCAAGGTCAAAGAAAAAAGCTTTCTGACTATGGTAATCAGTTATTTGCAAAACAAAAACTAAAGTTTTACTACGGAGATTTAACAGAGCGTCAATTTAGAAATATTTTTAGAAAAGCTTCTAATACTAAAGGAGATACCAGTGAAATTTTGATTGAGCTTTTAGAAAGAAGACTAGATGCTACAGTATATAGAATGAAATTTGTGCCAACAATTTTCTCAGCTAGACAATTAGTAAACCACGGTCATGTTAAGGTAAATGGCAGAAGAGTTAATATTCCTTCTTATAGTGTTAGTGATGGAGATGAAATTTCAATTAAAGATAAGAGTAAAGAAATTAATTTAATTGTTGAGTCAATTAGCTCACAAGAAAGAGAAATACCGGAATACTTAGAAGTTGATGTTAAAGAGCTTAAAGGCCGCTTTTTAAGAGCCCCATTAATACATGATGTTCCATATCCCGTTACAATGGAGCCAAACTTAGTTATCGAATATTATTCTCGATAGTTTTATTCTTAAAAGTATCATAGATATAGAATAAAATTCCAATCCAAATAAATACAAAAGCATAGAATTTACTTAAAAAGATTTCTTCTTTAAGTATAAATACAGAAGTTATAAAATGAAAAGATGGTGCTAAATAAAAAAGTACACCTGCTAATCCAAGCTCGATATATTTTAAGCCAAAATTAAAAAATAATAATGGAAATACTGTAACTACTCCCGATAAAAGTAAAAACATTGTTGTTTTTAAATTAATTGTTAAAAAACTACTTTCTCCAATAATAAATATAAAAAATAAATAAGGAATAGAAAAAATAGATATTATAAATGTTTCATATAAAAGTCCAACAGAGGGCTTAACTTTAATTTGTTTTCTAAGTAGTCCGTAAATAGCCCATGTTGAACCTATTAAAATAACTAATATTGGATATTCATCTAGATTGATAAATAAGTATAAGATTGTGAAAAACATTAAAATTACTGCAAATATTTTATATCTTGTTAACTTTTCTTTTAAAAAAATATTTCCTAAAATTATACTAATCATTGGAGTAATAAAATAACCCATAGATGCGTCCTGAACTTTTTCTTGACTAACTGCATAAATAAAGCCTGCCCAATTTGATGCAATTAAGCATGCCGTTATAGTCAAAATAAAAATTTTTTTATAAGATTTGAATAAAACGAAAAATTCATCAATATTTGTAAATATTAGTAAAATTAAAAATAATAAAAAAAATGACCAAAGACCTCTATGAAGAACTATCTCTAATGTATTTACATGGTTTAATTCATTGAAAAATAGTGGTTGTGGAAGCCCCCAAAATATAGATGCTATACAAGTGTATAATATACCCTTTAAAAATTTTTCTTTTAACAAATTTAATTAGGCTTTACTTCTATTCCCTTGGTATTGAGTAGTTCTAAGAGCTCTCCACTTTCAAACATTTCTTTAATTATATCACACCCACCTATGAACTCTTCTTTAACGTAAAGTTGAGGTATTGTTGGCCAATTTGAAAATTTTTTGATACCTTCTCTAATTTCATCACTATCTAAAACATTGACACTTTCAAATTTTACTCCGACCTTAGTAAGTATTTCTACAACAGCAGCTGAGAAACCACACATTGGGAAAACAGGGGTTCCCTTCATAAATAGAACTACGTCATTTGATTTTATCTCGTTTTCAATATTTTGTGAAACATGATCTGCATTATTCATAATTACTCCGTTATAGTTTTGAGTTTTAGTGCGTGAAGTTCGTTACCCATTCTCCCCTTTAGAGTATCGTATACCATTTTATGTTGTTCAACTCTAGATTTTCCTAAAAAAGATTTTGATTTTACTATAGCACTGTAATGGTCGCCATCACCTTTTAAATCCTCAATTTCAACTATTGAGCCAGGTAATCCTTCTTCTATAAAGTTTTTAATTTGTTTTTCTGTCATTGGCATATTTATAAGATAGTTTAAATATTAAATAAAATAAAGTCTATTTAATTTTATTTTTGAAAATCCAGTCAATTTTTTTTAGTTCGTTTTTATAATCAAAAAGTTTTTTAATGTCTTTCATAGACATCTTTGAAGTTAAAATTTTGTTTTTAGTTAAATTCTCAGAAAATTTACTTTTATTATTCCATGATTTCATTGCACATTCTTGGATGATCTTATATGCAGAGTCCCTACTAAATCCTCTATCAATTAATTTAAGCATTATATTTTGCGATTTATATAATCCTCCAAGGGAGTTTAAGTTAATTTCCATATTTTTTGGATATACTTTTAAATTTTTTAAAAGATTATTTAATCTTACTAGCATAAAATCTGTAGCAATAGTTATATTTGGAGACAGAATTCTTTCTACACTAGAATGACTTATATCTCTTTCATGCCAAAGAACAATATTTTCAAGTGTTGGATTTACAGCGCTTCTAATATATCTCGAAATACCAGTTAAATTTTCACTTAATACAGGATTTCTTTTATGTGGCATCGCAGATGAACCTTTTTGATAATTACTAAAGTTTTCTTCAACCTCTAGAACTTCTGTTTTTTGAAGATTTCTTATTTCAACAGCAAATCTCTCAACAGATGAAGCTATAATTGCTAAAATTGAAAAAAAATAAGCATGTCTATCTCTAGGAATTATTTGAGTAGAAATATCTTCTGTTTTTAGTTTTAATTTTTTTGCAACATATCTTTCAACTCTTGGGTCTATTGAATTAAAAGTTCCAACTGGTCCTGATATTGCACAAACTGATATTTCTTCAATGGCATTATTTAATCTATTTAAATTTCTATTAAATTCAAAATAAAAAGATGCTAATTTTAATCCAAATGTTATTGGTTCAGCATGTACCCCATGACTTCTACCAATCATCCTAGTATTTTTATATTTTTTGGCACTTAATTTAAAATTTTTAATACATTCTATTAAATTTTTTCTAATTATTTCTGCAGTTTGTTTTAATTGTATTGAATATGCAGTATCTAAAATATCACTAGAGGTAACACCATAATGAAAATACTTTGCTGAAGGGCCAATATATTTACTTACATTTTTAATGTAAGCAACTACATCATGTTTTGTTTGAACTTCTAATTTTTCAATTTCTTTAACATTAAATTTTGCTTTTTTTCTAATATCGTTTGCAGCTTTTTTTGGTATAACACCCAAAATTGATTGTTTTTCTGCAATAAGACATTCTATTTCAGTCCAAATTTTAAATTTATTTTCTAGAGACCATATTTTTTCAATTTCAGGTCTATTATAGCGTGGTATCATTTTAATTTAGCTTATATATCTTTTATTGGAAAAGCAGTATCATTTTTAGATAATGTAAATATTTCATTACCGTCTTCTGTTATCCCAATAGTATGTTCAAATTGAGCAGAAAGTGATTTATCTTTAGTTACAGCGGTCCAACCATCATTTAGTATTTTTGTTTGCCAACCGCCTAAATTTATCATTGGTTCTATAGTTAAAAACATACCAGGTTCTAATTTAGGGCCTTCACCTGGTTTTCCAAAATGTAAGACACTTGGAGGTGTATGAAATTCTTTACCAATTCCATGTCCGCAAAAATCTCTCACAACAGAGTAACCTTTACCCTCTGCTAAACTTTGAATTTTATGACCAACGTCTCCAATATGCTTTCCTGGTTTAGCCTCATTAATACCTGCTAGCAGAGATTCGTAAGTTATTTTTAATAAGTTGTAATTTTTTTTATTAGTACTACCAGCAACAAACATTCTAGAGCTATCTCCATACCATCCATTTAATATTACTGTTACGTCAACATTTACAATATCCCCTTCTTCTAAAATTTTTTTTTCTGATGGAATACCATGACACACAACATGATTAACCGATGTGCAAACAGATTTTGGAAAACCTTTATAATTAAGTGGGGCAGGGATAGCTTTATTTTTTATAATTATTTCATGGCATATGTCATTTATTTCTAATGTGCTTATCCCAGGCTCTATTTTTTCAAACAATGAGTCAAGAACATCAGCTGTAAGAGAGCCAGCTTCTCTCATATGCTCAAAATCTTTCTTTGAATAAATTGGGATATTATTATGTCTCATTTAAAAAATAATTATTCTTCACTAATAAATAATATATACAAAATATCAATTAAACTTATGAGTGAATTTACAGCCGGAATAATTGTTATTGGTGACGAGATTTTATCAGGAAGAACGCAAGATACAAACTCAAATTTTATTGCCAAAAACTTGATTAAAGAAGGCATAAGATTGGAAGAGGTATTAATAATAAAAGATCATAAAAAAACAATCATTGATACAGTAATTAATTACAGTGAAAAATATTCTTATGTTTTTACTACAGGTGGAATCGGACCTACTCATGATGATATAACATCTGAGAGCATTTCAGAGGCTTTCAATTTAAAATATGAAATAAATAAAGAAGCCTTTAAAATATTGGAGGATTATTACCCTAAAGGTGAGTTTAATGAAAGCAGGCAGAGAATGGCTAAAATGCCATCAGGATGTGAATTAATTTTTAATCCTATGACTGCTGCCCCAGGATTTAAAGTTAACAACGTATATGTTTTGCCTGGAGTTCCTGAAATAATGCAAAAAATGTTTTTAGAATTAATTAAAAAAATTAAAAAAGGTAAACCAAAAATAACAATTACTATAAAAACAAACCTTTACGAAAGTAAAATTGCAATTTTCTTAAAAGATATTCAGGAAAAATATAAAGAGTGCTCTATAGGAAGTTATCCTTATTTTAACTTAATAGCTAAGACAGGTGGAGTAAATATAGTTGTATCTTCATGGAGCATGAAATCAGTTGATCCAATAGTAAAAGATATAGTAAATATGATTGAATTAAATGGTGGAAAAAGTTCGATAGTTTGATATTAGACAAAAATTGGCCTCGTGGTGGAATGGTAGACACAAAGGACTTAAAATCCTTGCCCTTTTGGGAGTGCCGGTTCAAGTCCGGCCGAGGCTACCAATCTAAACAAAACTATTAAAGATAATACTTTTAAGATAATTTTAAGACATGTTTGCATTTATAACCATTGGAACAAATAATCTTAAAAGATCAGCTAATTTTTATAGTAAAGTTTTAAAACCCCTTAATATTAAAAGAGTATTAATTCATAAGCGCTATTATGGTTATGCAAAATCTAAATCACCCAATAAAATTGAACTTTATTTAATTAAGCCTCATAATAAAAAAAAAGCAACTGTAGGTAATGGAACTATGATTACTTTTAATGCTAAAACAAAGAAAATTGTTGATGAATTTTATAGAATTGCAATAAGTCAAGGAGCAAGAAATGAAGGTTCCCCAGGGCCTAGACATCGTAAGCATTATTATGCTTATATTAGAGATCTCGATGGAAATAAAATATGCGTATATAAAAAAATATAATTAATTAAAAATTAAATTGTTCATTTAAAATCTTATCTTCTATTGAATGGTTACTATCAAATAATACGGTACATTTATTTTCATTTGAAGACATAATTTCTACTTTTTTTATATTTCTAAATTCTACATTATCTGCAGTTACGCTTGATGAGCGATTTTTATTATCTAAAATATTAAATTCAATTTTATTAGTTTCTGATAATAATGCACCTCTCCATCTTCTTGGACGAAAAGCGCTAATAGGAGTTAAAGCTAAAATATTTGAGTCTAGAGGTAAAATACTTCCATGTGCTGATAAATTATAAGCAGTACTTCCTGCTGAGGTTGAAACTAAAACTCCATCACATATTAATTCTTCCATCTTTACTTTGTTATTTATCATTATTTTTATTTTAGAGGCTAAGTGAGTTTGTCTCATTATAGACACTTCATTGTATGCATAAGCTTCAAAAATTTGATTATTAACACTAGTTGCTATCATTTTAAGAGGCTTAAATTCTGATTTTTTAGAATTCGTAATAGTCTCATTTAAGTCTTTATCTAAAATGTTATTCATTAAAAAACCTATTGAGCCAAAATTAATGCCAAAAAAAGGTTTGTTTAATTTGTTAAAACTATGAAGTGTTTTCAGTAATAAACCATCTCCACCAATGGGAATAATCAAATCAGAACCTTCAACCGAATTTTGCCCATACATTTGGGTGAGTTTTTTTTCAGCTTCTTTAGCTTCGGGATTGTCGGATGATAAAAAATGAAACTTCATTAACCCCCTGTGACATTCATGTGTCTTTTCATGTATTTATTAATTTTAGAACCAACCATGAAATCATGATTTTTAGGTTTAATATTCAAGGCAAATCTTATTTTTTCTTTAATATAGTTATCACTATAATCATTTCTCATTATATCACGAAAATCAACATAATCATTTTGACCAAGACACATAAATAATTTTCCCGTGCTTGATATTCTTACTCTATTACAATTTGCACAAAAATTATTTGTTAATGGGCTTATAAAACCTATTTTTGTAGATAAGTTTTTGCTTGTATAATATCTTGCTGGACCGCCAGTAGTATACTGACTTAAATTAAAATTATAAATTTTATTTAATTTATTATAAATATCAGTAAGTGAAGTAAATTGATATTCACGAGAAATATCTGTTTCTTCCATGGGCATTACTTCAATAAATGTTAAATCAATTTTTTTTGAACTTGTCCAATTAATTAAATTTTCAATCTCATTTTCATTAAAATTTTTAATTACTACAGTGTTTATTTTTATTTTAATTCCCTGATCTAATGATTCATTAATTCCATCAAATACTTTTTCAATATTACCAAATCTTGTTATTTTGTTATATTTTTCAGGATTTATTGTATCTAAAGAAACGTTTATTCTTTCAATGCCATTATTTTTTAGTTCTTTAGCATATTTTTTTAATAAAGTGCCATTTGTTGTAAGAGTAATTTCTTTTAAATTAGTTGTATTTTTTTTAGAATTTAATTTTTTAATTAATTTTATAATATCTTTTCTAACTAAGGGTTCTCCACCTGTTAATCTTATTTTTTCAATACCTAAATCTATAAAATTATCACAAAGTCTTTCAATTTCTTCTAATGTTAAAATATCTGTTCTTGGTAAAAATTGCATTTTTTCTTTCATGCAGTATACACATCTCAGATCACATCTATCTGTTACTGAAACACGAAGATAATTTACTTTTCTTAAATATTGATCAATTAGTTCCATTTATATTTATTATTTTTAATTCAACTTCTTTAGGGTTAATAGTTTTTTTTCCAACATTTTCAAAATTTATAGTTATCCTATCCTCTATTGATGACTGAACTTGACCTATACCCCATTCTTTTTCTTTGGTAACGTTTATAACGAACGTACCTGGGGTGAGGTCACCATAATATATATCAACCATATTTATTTATTATTTAATTAATTCTTTTTTCTGCTTTTTCATGCATTTCTTGAGCTTCTAAACTCAAAGTTGCCACAGGTCTTGCTTCTAATCTTTTGATACTTATCGGATCACCCGTTTCATCACAATAACCATAAGAACCATCTTCTATTCTTTGAAGTGCCGCATCGATCTTATTAATTAGCTTTCTCTCCCTATCTCGTGTTCTTAGCTCAAATGATCTGTCTATTTCCTCAGAAGCTCTATCAGTTATATCTGGTTTAGCTTCATTTTCATTCTGCAGGTTATTTAGTGTTTGAGAGGATTCTTTTAAAAGCTCATTTTTCCAATTAGTGAGCTTTTGTCTAAAATACTCCTTCATTTTTGCATTCATGAACTTTTCTTTTTGAGTAGGTTTATAATTTTTAGATAATTTAGACATATTTTTAAAAAAACGCTGATTTATCAAATGATGCTATTTATTCAAGTAATATTAAAATAATATTAAATTAAATTATCTATATTTTTCAATTAGTTAAATATTTTTATTAAAAAGAACAAAAATAGAACTTTTAAAACTAGAACAAAACGTGTACAAGAAAACATGATTTGCAAGAATCTTAATAAAAACATAGGAAATTAATGGAGAAATGTGATGTCTCAAGCTAAATTAAAAGTAGTAAAT
>MDSZ01231245.1_pt1 | contig 13114 bp, 13 predicted proteins | sample 811201 | NCBI WGS metagenome assembly MDSZ01 (sample SAMN05326647, study PRJNA326480) | marine metagenome | isolation source: seawater | place: Indian Ocean: North | collected 2010
GACTCATGTATTATTTTTTGGATATTATTATCTGATATTTTTAATTTCTCTCTCGCCAAATCAATAAGAACAAACTCATTGCCCTGACTGTTCATTTTAATAAAAGATATTGATGTTTTACTAGCCAAGATAATCTTCCTCATCTCCAATAATATCGGAAAATTTTTCTCTTCCACGAATACATGAAACGTTATTATTAGAAATTAAGTACTCAGCAACCCTAGGTCTAGAATTATAATTTGAAGACAATACAAAACCATAAGCTCCTGCATCCTCAACCACGACTAAATCCCCAATATTTGCAACTAAGTGCCTATCTTTCCCAAAAAAGTCAGCTGTTTCACAAACAGGACCAACAATATCAAAAAGATCTGTAGAGGTATTATTTTTCTTTACTGGGGATATTTTATGATATGCACCGTATAAAGGTGGTCTGATTAAATCGTTCATACCAGCATCAACAATTATAAATTTTTTACCATTCTTATTATTTTTTTTCTCAATTACTTTAGTCACTAAAATGCCAGCATCGCCAACAACTGATCGCCCTGGTTCAAATATAATCTTTAGATTTGAATTCTTGAAAACTTCGACTACAGAGCGCACATAATCACGTTTTTTAATAAGTAGCTCGTCTTTATACTTAATTCCCAATCCACCACCCAAGTCAACATGTGATAGATTAATATTCACTTTTTTAAGCTCATCAATTAATGATAAAACTTTCTTGGCAGAGTCAGTAAATGGCTCGAGATTTACTATCTGAGAACCAATGTGATAGTCAATGCCGCAAATGTTCAGTGACTTGAAATCATTTATCATTTTAAACGTTCTTAAAATATCATCCTGACTTATGCCAAATTTATTTTCAGACAGACCGGTTGTAATATAGGGATGAGTTTTGGCATCAATTTCCGGATTTACTCTCAGAGAAATGTTAGCCTTTAATCCTAATGTAGTGGCTTTAGAATCTATTCTGTTGAGCTCTCCTGGAGACTCAACGTTAAAACAATAGATATTGTTTTTAAGTGCATATTCAATCTCTTCATCAGTTTTGCCAACACCAGAAAAAACAACTTTAGACGTATCACCTCCGGCTTTAATAACTCTATGTAGCTCACCACCCGAGACAATGTCGAAGCCTAGTCCTTTTTTTGAGAGTAGAGATAATATGGACAAATTAGAATTAGCTTTTACTGAGTAACATACTAAAGAATCAACATTCTTTAACTCATCAATATATTCACCTAGATTACTAATAATTATATTTTCTGAATATAGATAAAATGGTGATTGTATTGTTTGACCTAATTCTTGAATATCAATATTGTCAAAAGTAAGATTCTCATTTACATATTTAAGCATCGTTTTTGTAGCTGATAAATAAAATATTCCCTAAAGTTTTTTCATACAGTGAGTCTGGCACGACCAAGGGGCCTTTATTACCACATGCCGACAAAACACTTGAAAAAAAAATTACAAGGAGAAAATGTGTATGTTTTCTAAAAAAATGAGTCACCTTCGCATACATATGTTACATTATAAGCTTAAAAATTATCGTCTGCTAGCAATGATACAGTTAAATGATAAAAATGTTATAACAATTGGTGACAAAGCTACTGCGTCTGTAGTACTTTTATGGTTCCATGGTTACGGTGCTAATAACTGGTCTTTTGAACCATCGATGAAGATGTTGAACCTTCTACTAGAAGATAGATTATTCATAGTTATACCAAATGCACCAGAGATAGACGGTAAAAGATCTTGGTACCCTTTACCGAGAGTAGAAAAAGACAAGTCGATTACTGAAGATTACGCCGGATTACTGGATGCTCATAAAATAATTGACTTACTTATAAATGAATATGGCAATAATAAAGAGATAATTATTGGTGGCTTCTCCCAGGGCGCTGCGCTTTCATTAAGTTATCAGTTTGAGGAAAGTGCAAGAATCAAAGCTTGTATAGCACTGTCAGGCTATATGCCAAATGCAGAAAATTATGAAAATAAAATGATCAAAGATAGTAAAATATTTATAGCACATGGCACATCTGATAATGTTATAACCTTCGAAAGCTATGAGAAAACGATTAGTTTCCTGATGCCAAGATGTCCTAGCATAGACAAATATGTAGGAGATTTTGGACACACAATCACAAAAGAAGTCACCAGAGAAATGACTGATTGGATTCGTAAACTAATATAGAGCCTAGGTTCACTAGACTCAATATTTATTTAGGTTCTTTATATCTGTTAGCAGCAGCTATGGCAGTTTCACTACCGTATTTTTCATTAATTTTTTCTACAGATTCAAAATGGTCTGCTCTGCGGTGAGTTAAACACATTCCTTTCTTGTCTACGCCCCATAACGCATAAGCGATAAATGTCTTGAGATGATCTGGTGTTTGGTCCATATGTGGGATACCAAATCTAATTAGTAGATTATTTCTATCGGCGCCGCTTTCTTTTTGTTCCTTCATTATACGTTGAACTTCTTTTTGAAGATCTCTTACATCATCTCCATTCCAAGTTCCTACTACTGTTCCATCTGGTAATATAATATCATCACCTTGTGGCACTGGATGATCTGCCATAACAATTCTCCTTTTTTAATGATTAACAATAATATTATAATGAAAAAATTTTATCTATCTATCAAAATTTCTTACTGACATGAGAAATTACTCATATAGGAGTTCCTAAATGCTAACCCTATGAGGGGCTCATTTTCGTATTTTTTATAAAATGAGGCATTGTCAGCTATCTCTTGCTTTATAAATTTTTTTAATAGTGATGCAGACACCTCGAAATCATTGGGTTTACAGAATATTTCCATTTCATGCTCTCTGTAAGTCAGTTCGTTTGCCCAATCTAAGCCTGACTCAAGTCCGTATAAATATGAATCATATTTAGATGAGTCAATATTATCCATAAATTCTTTAGTTGTCGGCTGCGATGAGTAAGAATAAGAAGATGAAAATAGTAATGCTAATGATAAGACTATCAATTTCATGATTTTTTTCTATTACTATTTTTAAGTGATGCTAATACAAACTTAGCGTTCTTCAATACGTTTTTTGGGGAAGTAGATCCAATATTTTTTCTAGAATTTACTGAGTGCTCTACAGAGATATAATCATAGACGTCATTTTTAATTAGCTTTGAAAATTTGCCAAATTCCTCGATTGTAAGTTGAGTCATTGACGTATTGTTATCCTCACAAAATTTCACAACACTCCCAACTATATGATGAGAGTCCCTAAAAGCAACTCCTTTGGATGATAAATATTCTGCTAAATCTGTTGCAGTAGAAAAAGAACTTTTGGCTAACCTATATGCTGTCTCTCTATTAAGTTTAAGTGTTTTAATGAGTTTGTTTATAATACCAATTGACGATATCGTTGTGTCAATTGATTCAAAAATAATGTTCTTATCCTCTTGTAAATCACGATTATATGTTAATGGAAGACCTTTGAGCAGAACTAGCAAACTCATTAGGTTGCCATATACTGAACCAGATTTACCCCTGACAAGCTCAGGCACATCAGGATTTTTTTTCTGAGGCATTATAGATGAACCTGTGCAATAACTCTCATCTATTTCGACAAGACTAAACTGAGGGTTCATCCACAAAATTAGTTCTTCAGAAATTCTTGATAAGTGCATCATTGTCATAGTATTTGCATATGCATAATCTATTATATAATCTCTATCGCTCACTGCATCCATAGAGTTTTTTGTAACGCCATCAAACCCAAGCTTTTTCGCTACCGACAGCCTATCTAATTTAAGGGAAGTGCCAGATAATGCAGCAGAACCAAGCGGTAAAACATTAATCATAGATCTAACATTTTTGAGTCTCACCTCGTCTCTAGATATCATCTCTTGCCAGGCAAGTAAATGATGGCCAAAAGTAACTGGCTGAGCAACTTGCAGATGTGTATACCCTGGGAAAATATCAGCGTAATATTTTACTGCCAAAGTGGCAATTGTTTTACGAAGTGCTCTTATTTCAACTATAGTAAGATCTAATAATTCTCTAAGATATATCTTGATATCAGTTGCAACTAGATCATTACGGGACCTTCCAAGATGTATTTTCTTTCCTACTTCACCAACGAGATTCACTAGCGCACTCTCGATATTCATATGTACATCTTCAAGCTCAATAGACCAAGGTAACTTTCCGTTATTAGCAAGTGACTTCAATTTTTTTAGTCCTGCTTTAATTTTTCTTAATTCATTTTGCTTTATATGACCACATTTACATAACATTTCAACATGAGCCTCTGTAACCAAAATATCTGCCTCATATAAAACGATATCTATGGTTAAGCTTTGACTGAAATCCAACACATCCTCATCAATCTGTTTTTTAAATCTTCCTGACCATGTTTTATTTTTCATAGCTGTTTCTAATCTCAATGATTTGTTGTTTAATAACAAGTATACTATAGATCAATTCAGGAAATTACAAATATGCAGGAAACTATTAGGATTGCGACAAGAAAAAGCCCATTAGCGCTAGCGCAATGCAATCTTGTAGTAGAAATGTTTAAGAATAATATTAAAGATTGTGCCATAGAGTTAGTCCCAACAGCAACATCCGGGGACTCAGTCAGTAAAGAAACTTTTAAAGAAAATGGAGGCAAAGGGTTATTTATTAAAGAACTAGAGAATAGTTTGTTGAAAAAGAAAGCCGATATTGCAGTACACTCTCTCAAAGATGTTCCTGCAGTCTTAGATCCAAGATTTGACATTATGCCAATCTTAGATAGGGAATGTCCCCAGGATATAATGATGTCAAATAAGTACAATAAGTTAGATGACATGCCTAAGAATGCAAAGATTGGAACATCTAGCCCACGAAGAATGTCATTATTACGAGCAATTTCGCCAGAATTTAAGATAGTAGAAATACGTGGGAATATTGGGACAAGAATTAAAAAATTAGAAGAAGGTGAATGTGATGCGCTCATCCTAGCAGCAGCTGGATTACACAGATTAAATTTAGAAAGGAAGATTACTCAATACATATCGGAAGAAAATTTTATACCTTCAGCTGGCCAAGGCGTGCTATGCGTTGAGTATTTAAAAAAAAACATAGAGATAAAAGAATTAGTTAACCATCTTGCGAATCACGAGCTTAATATATGTATAACTCAGGAAAGAGAATTTGTGAAAACAATTTCAGGTGATTGTAATTCGCCAATTGGAATAATGAGCGAGATTAACAGAGATAAGCTAATTTTAAGCGGATATGTATCCGATATAAAGGGTAGCGACTACATAAAATCTAAATATGAATGTGAATTAAAGAACTATGAGCAAGCTGGAAGAAAATTTGGAAATATATTTATACAGCAAGGCGCAAAAAAGTTGTTGCAGTTATGATTAACGTAATATGTACATCCAATTTTGATGAATTAGATTTAATTAAGGATAGTGTTATAAAGCTAGGATATCGGTTTAAGCATAAACCGTTAATCAGAATAAAAGGGGTCGACTTAACGATAGGATCAAAGAATCTGATTGATAGGAGTAATGTATGTATTTTTCAGAGCAAAAATGCGGTTACACACTCAAAGGATTGTTATAATTTATTCGATGAAAAAAAAATTTATTACGCTGTGGGATTTTTTACTGCAAAATCTGTAAAAGAATCGATTAGAGTTAATTGTAGATACCCTAAAAATAATTATTCAAGCAAAGATCTAATTAAAGAATGTAAACTCAATATGCTAAGAGATAAAAAAATAGTGGTCATGAAAGGGGAAGGCGGTCTTACAACTATTCGAGATACTCTCAAAGATAATAATATCGTGAACGAAATCATAATTTATAAAAGAATGATAAATAAAAATATTATCAATGCTGAAGACTTAGATACTAATGCAGTGAATGTGATTATCAGCATGAGTCAGGAAGCTTTAAAATCGCTCTGTGAGAATTATGATGAACTAATAAAAAAAAGTGATACAGTTCTAATCGTACCAAATAGACGGTTCATTAGCGAGAAAATTAAAATTTTTAAAAAAGTGCATACATTAAAATCTTCAGAGTTTAGAAGAGAAATATTAGACATAATAAGAAATACAGGATGAGCGGTAGTCAATTAAACATAATTCTAGCAGGTAGTGGGTATCTTGGTAAGAGTATTGTTAATTTAGCAAATAATTATTCACACGGATCAATAATAGAATACTGCCGAACTTTAAAATCTACTGATGGTGTCAGATATGTTCGCAAAGATTTTGATGAAGAAACTTATCATCTGAGTGAAATAAATGCAAATAGCTCGATAATCTATATGGCCCCACCGAGGCAAGATCAGAGTGGCGATGTCAGACTAAAAAGGTTTCTTGAAAAATTAGGTGACAGAAAAATTTATAAAATTACATATATTAGTACAAGTGGAGTGTATGGTGATCATAATGACAAATTAGTCGATGAAGCCACGATACCTAACCCCATTACAGATAGAGCTAAAAGAAGACTAGATGCAGAAAAAATGATTAAAGAATACTCTTCACTAACATCTAATGATTACATCATTTTACGTGTACCAGGAATATACGGCCCTAACAGACTGCCCATAGAGCGAATTAAAAATAACGAATCTGTATTGAAAGAAGAAGAGTCAAAAAAAACAAACCTAATTCATGTTGAGGATTTAGCGCGTATCTCCTGGAGATGTCTTATTTCAAATATTAAAAATCAAATTTTTAATGTAAGTGATGGATGTCCAATAACTGTAACAAAATTCTATAAAGAAGTTTGTAATATTCTTAATTTGAAAATGCCAACACAAGTTAGCATGATAGTGGCACAAAAGTGTTTCTCAGAGAAGAGACTAAGCTTCCTCAAGGAATCAAGAATATTAGATACAACAAAAATGAAAAAATATTTTCCAGATCTGATTGAATATGAGAATGTCAGGAAAGGTATAAAAGCTTCACTTTGAATTTATCCAACTGATAAGTGGTTTCCATTCCTCTCTATCTTGAGCTGTCAGTGATTCTCCCATTTCAAATATTCCTACTCCTGATCGAGCAGCTTTTATATAATTAGTATTATCTCTAAAAGCAGTAATGTACTTAATGCCTCTCTCTTTTACAAGATAATCATCAAGCTCCAAAAAAATATTTGTGTTTGCTCTACACCTATTAGCAACAAGACCAATTTTCACACGCTTTCTTACAATAGGCCCCATTGACCTTAGTGATGAGATGAATTCTTTTGCTGCTCTCATATCGATTGGAGATGGCATTACAGGTACGATTATAACATCTGCTTTTTTAACATAGTTTTCTAGTCTTGAACCATAAAGAGATGCAGGTAGATCATAAATTACTACTGAATCTTTTTTCTTTTTTTGTAGCTTATTATATTTTTTTGTTCCAAATATTTTTGGCTTAGATAATGGCCTTGCATTAACCCACTGCATGCTAGATTCTTGTGGATCCAAATCAACAAGGTAAACATTGAGACCACTCTGAGCATAATAGGCTGCTAGGTTAGTTGCTAATGTAGATTTGCCAGATCCACCCTTAGAATTATAAAACATTACGCTTTTCATATAATCTACATTTTTGATGATACCAAAGTAATCAGTAACAAGCTATATGAACTTAGATTATTATACGAACAGGAGCATGATCTGAAGTTCTTGGTTCATCTGGACACCAAGATTTATGCCTAGTATCTTTATCAATAAAGTAGTCTGAGCATTTATCAGCTATAGTTTTTGTAGCTAATATCAAATCTATTCTGTAACCAATATCTCTGTGAAAGCAACCCGCTCTATAGTCCCACCAAGTATATGTATTTTTTGGAAAATCAAATTTGTTAAATAAATCAATTAAACCAAGGTCTTTTAGTTTTTTCAGAGATTCTCTCTCTGGATCTGAACACAATATTTGATTTTTTGAAGAATTAGGATCTGGCACGTCGTTGTCTGAAGGTGCTATATTAAAATCACCTAGAATAACAAACTCGTTAGTCTTAGAGAGTGTCTTAGAAGAATAAGTGTAGAGAGCTTGAAGCCAATCAAGCTTATATTGATACTTGTCAGAATCAACTGACTTACCATTTACAACATACACATTCAGAATCGTTATGTCTTCATACTCAATCACTATCGATCTCATTTCTTCTCTATCTAGATACACGGGATTAAGTAAGTGAGATGATGGCTCTTTTTTTGTAATAATAGCAACGCCATTATATGTTTTTTGACCACAGTACACAGAATGGTAGCCAGCAGACCTTAAAACATCAGAAGGAAACGCATCATCCACGACTTTAGTCTCTTGTAATACTAGAACATCTGGCTTGTAATCATTGAGATATTTTAAGACGTTAGGCAATCTAACTTTAATAGAATTCACATTCCAAGATGCGAGAATCATATATCTAAATTCTTTACTGAGCTATACTCGCTACTGATAAATTGCTTTCGCATGTCAACATCATCACCCATGAGCTCAGCTACTACCTGATTGCCATCTTCAAGTGGCAATACTTGAAGCAGCTTTCTAGTTTTTGGATTCATTGTTGTTTCCTCTAATTGTGAGGGATTCATCTCGCCAAGACCTTTATATCTCTGTAGAGAAAAACTTGATTTAGACATATCTATCAATCGATCAAGGCAGCTGGATAGTGATAGACCAGATTCTTTACTTTCGTCACCCTTGGTTATACAGAAAGAGCTATTTGCGTAATTTGCTAAATTAAGATTTATCAAATCAGAATAGTGTTCAGTGCAGAAAAAATGTTTTGTTAAAGGTGCTAAATCAGATGTTGTGCCATTGTATTTCTTATGAATTAATATGACTGGATCCGCTGAAGATTCATAAAATGGCTCTAAACTGAACGATAGATTAACAGGTGTATTATTATCTAAAAAGCTCTCGAAGTTTTTACACCATGCTTTTAGTTTATCTTTGGCTTTAAAGTCATCTTGGGATAGAGGCTTGTAGAACGCTAAATTCTGCAAGAAGATAGAATCCCTCTTCGAGGAAAACTTACCTAATATATCTTGCATAGACTCGTGAGATTTAAGCAATGCTAATAAATCTGTATCAGAGAGACGTTTGCGTTCGTATGATACTTGGTAAGTAGAACAGATATCATCATGTATAAAGCTGTTTAGATCTAAATCATCTGCACAATAGCGCTCACTCTTGCCTTTTTTGATTTTATAAAGAGGTGGTTGAGCAATAAAAACATGACCTTTATCGATCAGAGGCCTCATTTTAGTTTGGAATAAAGTTAGCAATAAGGTCCTTATGTGAGCGCCATCGACATCAGCATCGGTCATGATAATAATTTTGTGGTATCGCAAATTTTTTATACTATCATGTTCATCAATTACACAATCATCTCCGAATCCGCAGCCAAGTGCAGTTATAAGAGTTGCAATTTCAGCTGATGAAAGAATTTTGTGATCCTGTGCTCTTTGAGTATTTAAAATCTTCCCCTTAAGAGGCAGAATTGCTTGTGTTTTACGTTCTCTTGCCTGTTTAGCAGAGCCTCCCGCAGAATCACCCTCTACAATGAATAACTCACTTTTAGAAGGGTCTTTCTCCTGACAATCAGCAAGCTTGCCTGGTAAATTACCAATACTTAGAGGATCTTTTCTGCGAATTAATTCTTTTGCTTTTCGTGCTTCTTCTCTAGCTTTTGCGGCTTGGTATACTTTGGAGACAATTGACTTAAGGTCTTTAGGGTGCTCATCTAGAAATTCGTTCAACTTCTTATTAACTAATGACTCAACTAGGCCCTTAATTTCTGATGAGACAAGTTTATCTTTCGTTTGAGATGAAAATTTAGGGTCAGACATTTTAACGGATACAATTGCTGCCAGACCTTCTCTTGTATCTTCGCCAGTTATATCAATTTTGTCTTTACTAAATTGTGGCTGCTTAGTGATTATTGAGTTAATCGTCTTTGTTAGAGAGGCTCTAAAACCAGCCAGGTGTGTCCCTCCGTCTTTTTGCGGAATGTTATTCGTGAAACATAGGATTTCCTCTTGATACGAGTTAGTCCAAAGTAAAGCTAATTCAATTGTAGTGTTGTTCTTAGAATCAGAGACATAAATTATCTCGTCATGTATAAGAGTCTTTTTCCTAGTAATTTCTTTTATGTATTCATTAATTCCGCCGTTATAGTTAAAACTATCCTCTGTTCTTTTTAATTCATCAATTAGTTTAATTGTTATACCTGAATTTAAAAAAGCTAACTCTTTTAAGCGCCTTCTAAGCAAGTCTGAATTAAAATTCGTAAGACTAAAATATTTCTTGCTAGGTTTAAATGTAATTTTTGTTCCAGACTTTTCAGTTGATCCGGATTTCTCAAGTTTATTTATTGGGCGACTATCTTTATAGTCTTGTTTGTAAACTTCACCATTCTTATATATTGTAAGCTCTAAGTTTTCAGATAGCGCGTTAACGACAGACACGCCTACGCCATGCAACCCGCCGGAAACTTTGTAAGAATTATCATCAAATTTTCCACCAGCATGAAGAACGGTGAGTATCACTTCTGCGGCTGACTTCTTCTCCTCTGGGTGTTCATCTACTGGTATACCTCTGCCATTATCTAAAACTGTTACAGACTGATCTTCATGTATAGTCACCTCTATAATGTCACAAAATCCAGCGAGTGCTTCATCTATTGAGTTATCCAGAACTTCAAAGACCATTTGATGTAGGCCGCTTCCATCGTCTGTATCACCTATGTACATACCAGGCCTCTTCTGTACGGCCTCTAAGCCCTTAAGTACTTTTATATTTGACGAGTCATAAGATTTTTCAGTCACAAGCTTCCTCTATCAATCTGTCTTTCGCTAATTTCTCCATTATCTATGAAGAAAAATTTACCTTTCGGTTTATTCACAAGTGCTAGCAGTCTCTCTTCCAAAGAATCGGGGGCAGTCAAAAAGCATTGCTGCCCAGAATCATTAAGTAATTTTATCACAACCTCTAAGTTTTTATTATCGATTCCAAAAAATAAGTCATCTATTAACATCACAGGCATATGTTTGTGTTTCACGTGAAACACCCTCGCCTGTGATAGACATATGCAAAAATTTAAAATCACCTGAGTGGACATTGACCCGATATCCCTTATCTGTCCAGAATTGGTAATGGCATCGAAATCTGCCCTATGTGGCCCTTTGCTAGTATAACCCAAGGCTAGGTCTTTATCTTGACAAGAGCTTAGCTCGTCGCGTAAGTCATCAAGCCAACCTTTATAAAAAATCAGCTTTGATGAGGAGACATCATCATATAAATATTCACTAAGGCCTTCAGTATTCCCTAATAAATCAACAAACTGAGGCGCAAGTTGATTAAAATACGATTCCCTAAATTCATTGATCTTAAGAGAAGCTTCAACAAATTTATCCGTCCAAACTTGTAGCTCTCTCAAATCTCGTTTTTTAAGAATTTTATTGCGGGCAAGAAGAGCTGTTGAGAAAGTTTTTAGCAGTTCATTATAAGAAGGTTCCACGTGGAACACGCCCCAATCAATGTATGAACGACGTACATCAGACTTCTGATTAAAAATATTTTGATTACCAAAATTAAGAATCTGAACAGGAAGATGTCTCATCGTGTTGCTAACAGATGTAAGTTTCTCATTTAGATACAGTCTTTTAGGCCTATTTAGATACTTTTCGAAGATTATAACATCATTTGACGTATTTTCAGAGAATTTAATAGCAACTTTATAACAGTTAGCCTGATAATTAGCAAGCTTATCAAGATCAGATGCCTTGAAAGACTTAGATGTGGATGCTAAATGTATAGATTCTAAAATAGATGTTTTGCCAGCATTGTTAGGACCAAAAATGAAATTTAAAGCCTTGGTTGGTTTCATTGATAAGAGCTGGATTGACCTTAGCTCTGATATGCCAATGTGTGTTAAATACAACTTAAACTCGCATAGGCATTATAATATATTTGCTAGATGGGGCATCATCATCAGAAGTGAGCATGCATCCAGTGTCTTGGGTGTCAAATTTTAGCTGAACATTTTCAGTTTCAATTACATCAATGACTTCCAGTAGATATGCTAAATTAAAACCAACCTCCATTGGATCCCCTGTATAAATACAATCAATATTGTCCTCTCCCTTCTCTTGTTGTGGGTTCGTTGTAGTAAGATCAAGGGATGAAGAACTCAAAGATAATTTCACACCTTTATATTGCTCGCTCGATAGAATAGACATCCTGTGTAGCGCTGATTTAAAACTGTTTTTATTAATAACTAGCGTATTCGGTAGGTTCTGGGGAAAAACTTTTCGGTAGTCTGGGTATTTACCCTCAATAAGCTTGCTTTTAATTACATAATTGTTTGTTTTCGCTATTAAATTCTTATTATTGATGCCAATTGTCATTAAATTATCTTTATTGTTGTCATCTGCAGCCAAAATGCGTTTAAGTTCAGAAATACACTTTCTGGGTATAATGCAAGTTGATAAGTCCCCAAGGTTACCAACAGTTGTCTCTGACAGTGCTAATCTGTGTCCGTCTGTAGCAACAGCAACTAAAGAGTCCTCATTCCTTTCTAGAAACAGACCATTAAGGAAGTGTCGAGCATCTTGGTATCCCATCGAAAAACTAGTTTTATTGAGAAGATCTGTAAACCTATCTGCATCAATGCTTAATTCATTTGTTTCTCCTGCTTCTGATATAGGAAAATCAGACGCTGGCAGCGTCGCTACTTTAAATTTACTTTTGCCGCCTTTAATAATAACCGCTGTATCTAGAAACTCTAGTGTCGTAAACTCAGACTCCAGTGATTTTAAGATGTCAGCAAATTTTCTGGAAGGTATTGTCGACGAGACTTCTGAATCCATGTCTATGTTACATGTGTAGCAGATCTCTACCTCTAAATCACTCGATAAAAGAGTGAGTTTTTTGTTCTTGATTTCGAACAACGTGTTACCAAGTATTGGCAGTGTTTGCTTAGGATCAGATACACTAGCAATGTTTTTCATAGGACCTGAGAGAGCGATAGTTGGAACTTTAATAATCATATATTTAAATTATATATTATTTTTATTATTATATTTCTAAATTTTCTTCTCTTTGCTTCTCCTTTATGA
>MDSZ01130773.1_pt1 | contig 13110 bp, 11 predicted proteins | sample 811201 | NCBI WGS metagenome assembly MDSZ01 (sample SAMN05326647, study PRJNA326480) | marine metagenome | isolation source: seawater | place: Indian Ocean: North | collected 2010
GAAGCGCAGTAATGCGTGCAGCTGACCAGTACTAATAGCTCAATTGGCTTGATTTATGCACTGAAAAAAATTCAATGAAGATATATGATAATAAAAAAAGATAATTTTTTATCAACTTGCTCAAAGTTGGTGGACTCTTATCATTCCAAATCAAGATTTAATTACAAATATTTGACAAAGTTAAAAAAACCTTTTTTTTTAACTTTAAAAAGTGAGAAAAAATTTAATATAAAAAAATATAAGTCTCTAATTCAAATATATTCTCCAGATAATTTAATAACATTCAAAATTAAAAAAAAAAAATTAGATCAAAATATTACTTATTGTAAATTAGCTGTTCAAAGCGATCAAAACAAATTGTTAAAAATAATTGAATACACAAAAGGATTTTCTAGATTTGAAGTAGACAAGCTTGTTTGTAAAGATATAAAAAAAAATTATAGAAAACAGTGGATCAAAAACTTTTTTTTAGGAAAACGAGGAAGTCATTTGATAGTTTTTAAAAAAACTCAAAAAATTTTAGGATTTTTGTTATTATTAAAGAAAAAAAAAACTTATTCAATAGATCTAATTATGAGCAACCACACTAAACAAAGGAAGGGAGTCGCTTCATCAATGATTGCATATGTTGTAAATATAATTATGAAAAAAGGGGATAAGTTGTTTGCAGGAACTCAAAAAAATAATAAGGCTGCTATAAACCTTTATAAAAAATTAGGATTTAAACAATATAAAACAACATACATTTATCACTTACATGGTTAACAAAGAAAATAAAAAAGAACTTCTAAAAAAAATTAAAAAAAAGCAGTCTATTATTGGTTTGGTAGGATTAGGTTATGTTGGTCTTCCACTCGCGATTCTTTTTTCAAAGAAAAAATTCAAAATTGTAGGTGTAGATTATAATAAGTCAAAAATTAATTCTATTAATTCTGGCATCTCTTACTTTGAACGTATTAAATCTAAAGACGTTAAATCTCTTAAAAAAGGAAATACTTTTACAACTGATTTTAAAAAACTCGATGTATGTGATGTTATAGTGATATGTGTGCCAACTCCACTCAACAAAAATAATAAGCCTGACCTGTCTCATGTTAAGAATTCAATTTCAAATTTAAAAAAAATTATTAAAAAAGGGACACTTATTATTTTAGAAAGCACAAGCTACCCAGGAACAACTAGGGACCTACTGGTAAAAAATTTAGAAAAAAAATTTAGGTTAGGTGAAGAGGTGTTTATTGGTTTTTCATCTGAGAGAATTAATCCTGGTAAAAATGAAAATTCTTTAAACCGAATCCCAAAAGTGGTAAGTGGTTTTTCTAAAGATTGTGAGATCCTTGTCGATTTTTTTTATAAAAATTTTTTTGATAAAACTGTATTGGCAAATTCATTAGAGGTAGCAGAATTTTCTAAATTATTAGAAAATATCTATAGAAGCGTAAATATTGGTTTTATAAATGAGATGAAGTTTGTTTCTGATAAGATGGGTATTGATATTTTTGAGGTTTTAGATATTTCTTCAACTAAACCATATGGCTTTATGAGATATAATCCTAGCCCAGGCATAGGTGGGCATTGTATTCCTATTGATCCATATTATTTATATTGGAGAGCCAAAAAATTTGGAATATCTCCAAAATTCATAAAATTGTCGGGGGAAATAAACATAAAAGCCTCAAAATTTGTTATAAACAAGATTTTAACTGAGTTTACAAAGTCAAGTAAAAATAGAAAAAATTTTTTAATAATAGTTTTAGGTTTAGCATATAAAAAAAATATAGATGATTTAAGAGAATCTGCATCATTGGTTATTATAGAAAAATTATTAAAACTTGGATTTTTAAATATAAAAATTGTTGAGCCATATTCAAATGATAATAAAATTAAAATTAAAAATAAATCACTTCAAAACCTTAAAAATTACAAAAGTGCAATTAAAAAATCAGACTTAGTATTGTTGTTAACAGATCATGATAAATTTGAATACAGTTACATTAAAAAATATGCGAAAAGAATTATAGATACAAGAGGTAGATATAAAATTTCTGAAAAAATTATTAGAGGTTGAGTGGTGCTAGCAATTTTACAAGCTAGATTGAACTCAAAAAGATTGCCAAAAAAAGTTTTAAAAAAGATTGGTGATTTAACTATTATTGAACATGTAATAAATAATGTTAAAAAATCAAAATATATTTCTAAAATTGTTGTAGCAACTTCAAGAAATAAAACAGATGATCAATTATATGATTTTTTGATAAAAAGAAAAATAGTTGTCGAAAGAGGTAGTTTAGAAAATGTTGCGGAAAGATTATTAAATATTTCAACAAAGTATAAAAAATCTTTTTTTATTAGAATATCTGCAGATAGTCCATTAATAGATCACAATTTAATTGATAAATTAATACAACTTTATAAAAGTAATCCGAAATTTGACATTTATACTAATGTTTTTCCAAGAACTTTTCCAAAAGGAAAATCTGTTGAAATAATAAGAAGAAATATTATTAAGGAAAATATTATAAAAATGAATATTGAAGAAAAGGAACATGTAACAACTTATTTTTACAAAAATTATAAAAATTTCAGAATAAAAAATTTCAAAAATAAATATAAAAACAAAATTGCAGATAATTTATCTGTTGACACAATGAGTGATTTTAGAAAAGTATCTAAAATAATAAATAATGAAAATTAAAGCAGCTATCATAGGTATGGGTATAGGTGCCAAGCATCTTGAAGCAATCGATGGTTACTTAGGTTCTGAAGTAAAAATTATTTGTGAAAAAGATAAAAAAAAATGGAAATTTTTAAAAAATAAATATCCAAATAAAATATTATTAGAGGATTTTAGGGACATATATAAATATCCTGAAATTAATTTAATTTCTATTGCGAGTTATGATGATGATCACTTTAAACAAATAATGCTGAGTATTCGAAAAAGTATAAATTTAATAATAGAAAAGCCCATGTGTTTGACAATGAAAGAACTTAAAAAAATAGAAGAACTTTTAAAAAATAAAAAAATATTTTTTACATCAAATCTAGTTTTAAGAGTAAATGATCTTTTTAAAAAATTTAAAAAAATTATAAAAAATAATAAAGTTTTCTACATTGAAGCTGATTATATTTGGGGAAGAAAAAAAAAACTATTTGAATGGAGGTCAAAAGTTAAAAATTATTCAATAACAAGTGGTGCAATGATTCATGTTATTGATTTAATAAATTGGCTTTTAGAGTCCAAGCCTTCTCATATTTACTCTATTGGATCTGATAAAATAACAAGAAATACAATTTTTAAAAAGAAAAGTTTAGTTGTAACACTTTTAGAATATCCAAAAAATATTATTGTAAAATTAACCGCAAATTCAGTAGCCTCACATTCCCATTTTCATGATATTAAAATTTTCACAAATAAATTTACATTGCAAAACAATATCCATGGTCAGTTTAAAATAATTAATAAAAAAGTTAAAAAAATCAAGGGCAACTATCCAGATAAAAATAATCGCAAAAAGCTTATAAGGAACTTCATAGATAATATCATTGATGCAAAGATTAAACCAATTATCTCAGAAAAAGACCAAATAGATTTAATGAAAATATGTTTTGCAATTGACAAATCTGTAAAATCAAAGAGAAGAATAAAAATTAACTATGATTAAATTCTCAAAATCTGAAATTAGTTTAAATGATATATTTGGCGTATCAAAAATTTTAAAAAGTGGGTGGCTTACTCATGGAAAATACACCATTGATTTTGAGAAAGAATTTAAAAAGTATACTGGATCAAAATATTCTATTTCCGTTTCTAGTTGTACAGCTGGATTACATTTATCTTGTTTAGCATTGGGTTTTGCAAAAGGTGATGAGGTAATTGTTCCTGCTCAAACACATACAGCGACAGCTCATGCAGTTGAATATACAGGGGCTCGCGTGATTTTTGCAGATGTGGAAAAGTTTACTGGAAATATGATGCTAGCTAATATTAAAAAAAAAATTACTAAAAAGACAAAAGGTATTATTGTAGTTCACATGGCAGGCAATCCTTGTACTGACATTATCAATATTAGAAATTATTGTAAGAAAAAAAAAATAATTTTATTAGAGGATTGTGCACATTCTGTAGGAAGTGTATTTAGAAATAAACATTTAGGAAACTTTGGAAAAACTGGTTCATTTTCATTTTATCCTACTAAGCAGATTACTACAGGTGAAGGTGGTATTGTTATTACAAATGATAAAAAAATATTTAATAAAATTAAGACTTTGAAAGCTTTTGGTATAGATAAAGATATCAATGATAGAAAAAAACAAGGAACATATGATGTAAAATCACTAGGTTTCAACTATAGATCAACTGAGTTCCAAACTTATTTGGGATTACAGCAGTTAAAAAGATATAAAAAAAATTTATTAATCAGAAAAAAATTAGCAAAAAAATATTTTGAAAATTTTAAGCATAATAAAAATATAAATACCATGCCTTATAATAAAAACTCATCATTTTTTATATTTCAAATTTTTTTGAAATCTAGAAAAAAAAGAGACGAAATATTATTAAAATTAAAAAAAAAAAATATTGGAGTAAGTATACATTATGCAACTCCTTTAAACAAAATGACCTACTATAAAAAAAAATATAAATTGAAAAATCAAAATTTTCCATGCTCGGTAGAGTATGGAGACACAAATATATCACTACCAGTTTATCCAAAACTAAAAATGAAAGAGGTAGATACTATATGTAACTTTATTAATAAGGAGACAATTTAATTATGAAAAAAATCTTGTTAGTTGGAGGTTGTGGTTTTATTGGACATAATCTTGCATTACATTTAAAAAATAAAAAATTTGATGTTTATGTAGTAGATAGCCTATCAGTAAATAATCTTTTATCATTTACTGATAGTGAAATAAAAAATAAAAAATTATATTCATCGATATTAAATAATAGAATTGAAATTTTAAATAATGAAAAAATTAAACTAATAGTTCAAGACGCTAGAGATTATGATGTGGTTTCTAGAATATATTCAGAAATTAATCCAGATGTGATTGTACATTTGGCTGCGGTATCTCATGCGAATAAATCAAATAAAGATCCACATTCAACTTTTGATCATAGTTTAAGAACTTTAGAAAATACCTTGGATTTTGCAAGAAGAGAAAAAAAACAAGTTGTGTATATGTCTTCTAGTATGGTTTATGGTAATTTTAATGGAGCTGAAGTTAGCGAGGATACTCCATGTAATCCGATAGGTATATATGGTAATTTAAAATATGCTGGTGAGTTAATGCTTAAATCTTATAACCAAGTATTTGATTTACCATATACAATTATAAGACCATCAGCTTTATATGGTGAAAGATGTGTAAGTAGGAGAGTTGGTCAAATTTTCATTGAAAATTTGGTTAGTAACAAACCTATTACAATTAATGGAGATGGCGAGGATAAATTAGATTTTACATATATAGAAGATTTAGTCGACGGAATTGAAAAATGTTGCAGTAATCCAAAAGCAATTAATGAGACATTCAATTTAACTTTCGGACAATCAAGGTCTATAAAAGATTTGATAAATATTTTAGAAAAAAATTTTAATAACATTAAAGTCGAAAAAAAATCACGAGAAGCATTTATGCCAGAAAGAGGAACACTTAGTACAGAAAAAGCAAAAAAATTTTTAAATTATAATCCGTCAAACCCAATTGAGATAGGGTATCAAAAATATATAAACTGGTATAAAGACTTTAATAAAGGTTTATAGAAAATTATTTATGTTTACAAAACCTATGATTATAGCTGAAATTGGAAATAATCACGAAGGAAGTTTTGATATTGCAAAAAAATTAATTATTGAAGCATCAAAAGCGGGTGTTGATGCTGTAAAATTTCAAACATTTGAACCTGAACTTTTTCAAAATAGCTTGGATAAAAAGAGATTTAATAAGTTAAAAAAATTTAAATTATCGAAAGAACATTTTATTAAACTTTCACATATTGCTAGAAAAAAAAAATTAAAATTTATCTCAACTCCATTGGATTTAAAAAGTGCTTATTTTTTAAGGGATAAGGTTGATTTTATTAAGATAGCTTCCGGTGATAATCAATATTATGAACTCATTGACCATGTTTTAAAATTTAATAAAAAAACTATATTTTCTACTGGTCTACTAGATCAAAATAATTTGAAAACCTTTATAAATTTAATAAAAAAGAAGAGTAAAAAATTTAACAATATATACTTTCTTCATTGTATCTCATGTTATCCAGCAAAAATTCAAAATGTAAATTTGGAGAGAATAAATTTTATAAGAAAGCTATCTGTTAAAAATGTGGGTTATTCAGATCATACAATAGGTTTGTCAGCTGCATTAGCTTCAGTTTTTTACAACGTTAAAGTAATAGAAAAACATTTCACTTTAGATAATAATTTTTCAAATTTTCGTGATCACAAATTATCTTTAAACCCTAAAGACATGTCTAAGCTTGTATTAATAATAAATGATCTTGCAAAGCTAAAAATGAATTACAATCCAAAAATTTCATTTGAAGAAAGAAAAAATATTAATTTAATGAGGAGATCTTATTATGCAAAAAAAGAAATTAAAAAAGGCAGACTCTTTACAAATGAAACTGTTAAATGTGTAAGACCAAAAGTAAAAAATGGTTTTTATTTAAATTCACAAATTATAGGAAAAACAGCAAAAAAAAATATTAAACCTAATTTTCCAATAACAAAGAAAGATATTGCCTTTTGAATAACACAATAGTTAAAAAAAAAATTAAGTATTCAAATTATTTTAAAAGAGTTAGTTTATTCTACTAATGAAATTTTTATCTTTTATATTTGGTTGGTGGGTTTTTAAAATTTATAGTAGGATAGTTACGTTAATTTTAAAATTTAAAGGAATTAGAGTAGGAAATAATTTTTATATTCAAGGAGTTCCATTTTTAAAAATAAGAGGCAAAACAAAAAATATTAATTTCGCTGAAAACGTATCAATTAATGGAGATATAGACATTAGAAATAGAGAAAATGGAAAAATAAACGTTTTAAATAATGTCAGTATAGATACGAATACAAGATTTGTTGCTGCTAATAATTCATTATTACAAATTGGATCTGGAACTAAAATAGGACCATATTCTATATTTAATTGTGGAGAAGATATAATTATTGGTGATGACTGTATTTTTGCAGGATTTTGTTATTTTCAAAGCTCAAATCATGGATTTAAAAAAGGAGAATTAATTAAAAATCAAAATCACACTTATGGCAAAATATCCATAGGCAATGGTGTTTGGTTGGGAGCGCATGTAATTATTTTGCCTGGCACTTCTATAGGTGATGGAGTAGTTGTTGGAGCAAATTCTGTTGTTAAATCTGATATACCATCCAATGCAATTGTTGCAGGAAGTCCTGCTAAAATTATATCATACAGATATTAACTATGTTTTTATAAAAAAAATAATTTTTCTTTTTCATAAGATTTTAAAATAGCAGGAAGAATAAAAATTTAAATTAGAAATTAGAGTTTAATTTAGATATCAACTGTATGTCTATAGTTTTGTGTTATTTGATTATTTAAAAGTTTATGGAATTTGTGATTGTAAAGAGTCTTTTTTTTTTCAATTTTTAATAATTCATTGAAGAATTCATTATGATTAATTTTATTAGTTGGTTCATAAAAAGGCATATTAATTTTAATTTTTGTTTTCTTTATATACAAATCTAAATAGAGATTTAAGATTTCTTTATTTTTTTTACTTATTATTTTTGGTTTTCTTTTATGCAATGACAGAATTAATTTCTTTAGTTTATACTTACTTTTAACTTCTGTTGTGAAACCATTTCCTTGATAAATTGAGTCTGAAGATGTGAATGTTTCTATATTACTAAATGGATATTCTAAACCAGCGCTACCATGGTCAGTAAAAACATAATTCACTATTTTTCTTAATGATCTTGGACTAAGGTTATTGGGGCAAAGTTTTATATTAGGAAAAGATGCGCAAATTTTATTAAAATAATATGCTGTGCCCTTTTCTATATATTTTTTTTCATCGCTAGGATGAGATTTAATTATCCAGTTAATATTTTTTTGGTTTTTTATATTCTTTAACAAAAAAATTAACCAACTGAGGTTATCATGAAATGGACTTTTTGAATTAGCAACACCATCTGTTAAATCATTGGCTAATATAAGAGCTATTTTTTTTTCGCTCTCCCATTTTAAATTTTTACAAAGATTTATTCTATTTAAAAATTTTCCATTTTGATAATGTGCTGCATCAATTATATCAGTTTTTGAGGCGTTTCCATCAATACGATGTTTCATTAAACGATTTCCACTCAAAATAAATTTTTTTCTCTTAGGATGTTTATTAAGTTTATTAATTAATCTTTTTGAAAATTTTAAAGGTTTTTGGAAAGCAAATTTTATATTATTATATCTTGCAATTGTAGCGTAATTTCTTACACCAGATTTTACATAGCATATTGCTTTTTGAATTAAAAAAAATTGAAAAAGAATTGAAGAAGGATAAAATTGATACTCTGTTAAAAAAAAATATTTAATGTTTTTTATATTTTGAATTTTTTCAATTTTTTTATGTAAATTTAGAAATTTAAAAGTAACATAAATAATTTTTGCATCTATTTTATCATAACTACCAATTCCATGTATTCTTAAAATATTATCATAAACTAATTTGCCAAGAAAGACCCCTTTAAATTTAAACTTAAGAAAAGAGTCAATATTTTTTATTTTTTTAAAGATAGAAAATAAAATAATTAAATTTTGAAGCCTATGAAAAAATAAACACTCACTTAAGATTTGAATTTTTTTTATGTTAAAACTTTTTATAAATTTTTTTACTAATTTATTTTCAGGATTTATTAATAATAGGATTTCACTACCTGTTATTTTTCTTAGGTGATTTGCAATAATGAGATTTTGGAAAACATACCCAGGATGCTCAATTAAAGCCTCAGTCAATATAATATCATTATTTTTAATCTTATATGGTAGGTTAATTTTTTTTTTTGATAGAAGCTCCGCATTTTTGCTAAGTTTTATATGTGAATTAGATGAAAAATTTATTAAAAATTTTCTTATAATTGATAATTCATTTATAATGAAACAATATATAATTCGCAAAATTAACATTTAAATTGATTAAAAAATAATTAATTTTATATACTAATAATTAAAATACTATAAATATAAAATGTATTAATAATCTTCATGAAATTAATTAAAAAACTTTGGTCTCTTTTTGAGACTAAGGATAAAAAAAAATTCATATTTTTGGTTTTTATTTCATTCTTTGTTGCTATTTTTGAGATGCTAAGTGTACTTAGTATAATACCATTTTTTGGATTTATACTAAATTATGAAAATATAATTAAGCAACCTCTTATTTCTAATTTTTTAATATATTTTGATTATTTATCAAAAGATCAAATAATCTTAATCGCTATTTTATTATTTATTGGAATTTTTATTATAAAAAATACTTTTGTATTATTCTTTCACTTTTATTTAAATAAATTTTTGTTCGGAATTAAGAAAAAGACAGCTAACAAAATTTATAAAAAATATATAAATGAGAGTTATTTGTTTTATATAAAAAATAAATCATCTAAACTTATATCAAATATAAATTCAGAGATTTCTGTATTTATAATAAGTTTTTTACAACCTACTTTAATAATATTTTCTGAAATTCTAATAAGCCTTGGTTTAATTTTTGTACTATTCTATCTTAACCCTAATTTTTTAATAACGACAATTGTTCTCATCAGCATGTTTTTAATGTTGTTATTTAAAATTTTTAAAAAAAGAATGGATGCAATAGCTGTATCTAGACAAAATAATGAGTTCAAAAAAATGTCCTTTCTTCAACAAGGTTTAACTGGCATTAAAGAAACTAAAATATATCTAGCAGAAAATTTTTTTTATAACAATTTTAAAAAATCCAATGATTCTTTAATCAATGCAGAAAATAAAATTGCTAACTATCAACCAATACCAAAAAATTTATTTGAAATAATATTGATAATTTTTTTTTCAATATTTGTACTTTTTTTAAAAAATATGAATTTGTCTACTACTACAATTTTAACAAAATTGGGAGTGTTATCTCTTATTGGTGTAAGATTTATTCCAATGGTAAATAAAATTTCGAATGCAGTAACACGAATACGTGTCGGCTTACCTGCATTTTTAAATATTAGCTCAATATGTCTTGAAATATCTGAAGAAATTAACAGATCAAAAAAAAATTTTTGTAATAAGCAAGAGCTCGTTCAATTTAAAAAAAATATTATTATAAAAAATTTGTCATATTCTTATAATAATCAAAAAATTTTAGAAAACATAAATATTGAAATTAATAAAGGCAAAATTATTGGTCTTTTGGGCATGAGCGGAAGTGGCAAAACCACATTATTAAATATTTTAATGGGTTTCCTTAGTGACTATAAAGGTGAAATTTTCATAGATAATATAGAAAATAATCTTAAAAATAAAAAATGGGAAAAGAAGATAAGTTATGTTCCTCAAGATATTATTTTTTTAAATGATACAATAAGAAAGAATGTGGCATATGGACATGAAGATTCTCAAATTAATCAAAAACAAATAGATCTTGTATTGGAAAAAGCTGGAATTAAGACTTTTGTTTCTAATTTAAAAAACAAAGACGAAACAAATTTGAGTGATATGGCATTAAATATTTCTGGGGGACAAAGACAAAGATTGGGTTTAGCGAGAGCACTTTATTTTCAACCTGAGTTTTTAATTTTAGATGAAGCTACTAGTTCTCTTGACGAAATGACTGAAAAAGAAATTTTATCAAATCTTAAAGAAACAAAAGGTAACTTGACTATTTTGATGACAACTCATAGAAAATCTGCTTTAGAATTTTGTGACAATGTATTTGAAATTAAAGATGGAACAATAGCTGAAAATTAATTTAAGCGATTTTCAGCCCAATTTTTTTTTGCTCCATCAAGATCTTTTAGTTTATTTTTAACTAAAAAACTAAAATTCATTTTATAAAAAGTTAAAGTTTCGTGGTCTATTTTATGATTAATAATTTTTGATCTTATTTGGGCATCCATTCCTCTTGAGTTTTCTTTAAAATTGTTCTTTGCTAATTTGGTAATTTCGGTTCCATCGTATTTTGAATAAAAAGCCACAGAACTTACATCAGGCTCTAATTCAATATTAAATTTTATAGTATCTAATATTGACGCCTCAGTTTGATTGGGAAGACCAATAATATTATAAGCTGTTCTGTTTATATTATTATTTTTTAATAATTTAAAAGCATTAATAATTTTCTCTTGATTAACAAAGCGATTAAGAGTTGTTTCTCTGAAACTTTGGTCAGATAACTCCAAACCCATACCAACTCCATCAACCTTTAGTTTTTTTAAAAGTGTAATTGTTTTTTGATTTATTCCTTCTGCCCTTGTTTCAATATATAGTTTAATTTGAAGTTCTGAGTTATTTATAAGTTCGGATAGTTCTTCTAGTGTAGATCTATTAATCGTTAAAAAATTTGTATCTTGCATTCTAAAAAGTTCAACTCCATGATTTTTATTTAGATCGCATATTTCTTTATAAATCATTTTTGCAGATTTATTTCTGAGATAATTTTTATTATTAATTAATGTCCCGTTTTTATTGTAATTTTTGAAACCATAATACTTTTGGATTATTGTTTCTACACAGTATGAACATGTATAAATACAACCTCTTGAAATTTCAAAATCTATAGCCCTAACAACTCTTCCATTGTATGGTCTTAAAAAAACTTGTTGGTCAAAAATAGAATAATCATATGGACTAATATCATCAAGATTTGAGATTATTTCTTGAATATTATTTTTAATAAACTTCTGCTTAATTTTATTAAAGTAATAAACACCTTTTATATCGCAGTTCTTATCAATGGTTTTTAAATTATGAGCAATTTCAAGTAAAACTTTTTCAGATTCGCCTGATATAAAAAAATCAACTTTATTAAATTTTTCAAAAGCACGAGTTGGATTGGCAGTAGGTTGAATACCTCCACAAATTAATTTTGCTTTTTTTATGTCCATCTTGTTTATTAAATCATAACCATACTCTATATTTATATATTCACCCTCCCCGTGGATATGAGATGATATTGCGGACCAAAATATTATATCAGGATTAAAACTATCTATCTTCTTTTGAAGATCTTCAATAATTGAATTTTTATTATACTTTACATGTTTTAAATATTCTGTTTCTTTAAACTGATTGTTATCTGTATTAATTCCAATTTCATTATCATGCCAATCATTGTAAAAGCTGCAATCAAAAAGCTCTACTGAACATCCATTTCGTTTTAAATGACCACTGTGACTTGCAATCCAAATATTTGTTATTCCTCTGCCCCATTTATTTGGATTAAGTAAAAGAATTTTATATGACATTGACTAAAAATATAATTTATATAAGTTTTTTTGAGATGAATATATTAAAAAAATTTTTTTATCAATTAGAACCTTTAGAATTTGATCTTCAAAAACAATTTCATGAAAGAAATTACGGAAATTTACAAAAATTAAAAATTTTGTTTTTCAAAAATATCAAATATATTTATAAAATTTACCAAAGACTAATTTTATCTCCAGGATTAAGAAAGTATTTTGCAAAATTTGAAAAATTATTTTTTTTTGATTTAAAAAAAAAAGAAAAGGAATCATTTTTTTCAGATAAAATAAAAAATGATGGATTTGCTGAGATTAACGGAGTTTTTTCAGAAGAAGAATTGGATTACACAATTAAAGATTTATCTCAAAATCAATATTTATCATCTATTTATACTAACCATTCAGATTTCAAGCTAGATAATGTTCCAGATAATGTGCATACGGGTTATATTCATACAGAAAAACTTGTTAAATCAAAATACATTTTAAAAGCCGCAAATAATCCTGAGCTTTTAAAAATATTAGATAACTATTTTAAATGTAAATATCAATTAGATTGGATTTGGTCATGGTGGTCTTTCCCAACAAAGGACCCTATAGGTCCACAAAATTTTCACAGAGATTATGA
>MDSZ01149089.1_pt1 | contig 13109 bp, 11 predicted proteins | sample 811201 | NCBI WGS metagenome assembly MDSZ01 (sample SAMN05326647, study PRJNA326480) | marine metagenome | isolation source: seawater | place: Indian Ocean: North | collected 2010
GAAGGTCTAAATTGTAAATCTAAAAATTGAGAATATATTGCTTCATCACTCTCCAAATAGTCTGTTGGCCAATCCTTTTGAAATTTTGCTTTGTCAAACTCATTTTCTAAACCAAAAACAATTTTAGTATCTAAATCAAAATTATAATTTCCAATGTAGTTTATAGAGTCTCTATATCCATAATAGTTTTTTGGATTATTTAAGTAGTTTTTAGTTGCCCTATCTATTCCTGTATAACTGTAGGAAAATATATGATTAAATTTATCTTTTTTTGAGGTTAAGCTTAAGTTGTAAGATAGTTCATCATCATCTGTAGAGTTATTTGCATCTGTTCTACCAGATGTTACCTCATCGTAGTTAAGAAAAGAATCGCTATATCTTAAACTTCCACTTAAAATACTATCATTATTGATTTGGTATGAATAATTTGCAATTAAACTTTCATTTTTATAGCTATCATCATCGTTTGTGGCGGGCTCATCATTCATAGCTGAGATACCATCAGTATTAAATTTATTTATACCAATGAAATAACTGTGATCTCCATAATTGTTTCCAACTGAAAAATCTATGTTCTCAGTTCCATTTGATCCACTGCTTAGATTAATTTTTGTTTCTTTTTCATTACCTTTTTTTGTAAAAATATTAATCACCCCTCCTATTGCACCACTTCCATATATTGAGCTATTAGAACCTCTAAGAACCTCAACTTTATCTATTGAAGATGTCATGATATTTGAAAAATAAAATGAGTTATCACTTGAAGATGGATCAGACATTTTAACTCCATCGATGTATATTGTTGAGTATCTTTTGGGCAGACCTCTTAGTTGTACGCCAGACACAGTTCCATAACCGCCTGATCTGAAATAATTCATACCAGGTAAATTATCATTCAAAACTTCACCTAAAAAAAATTTTCCATTTTCTTGTATCTCTTTATTGCTTAAAGATGTAACAGATGTACCTACTGTACTATATGACTGGTTTATTTTACTTGGCGCTATGACTATGATGGGTATATCATCTGCAAGACTAATTTTCATAGATGAAAATAAATAAACCAAAATAAGACTTATTCTCAAAATCATAAGGCATTCCCTTTTTCGTATTGGTAATTGAATTACCAATTTTTAATTATTTAATGCCTCTGTTAATTTCAAATTGCAGAATTAGACTTTTCCTGGCCATCATTCGACAAAGGACTTTACTGGGCGGCGCTCCGACTTTACGGTTGCAGGTACAGCCAATGAATTTCACACTGATTCCCCACCAAACTTCAGCGATTACATTTTATAAGATTTTTAATATAATTCAAATTATATATTTATAGATATTAGTAGCTCAATTAAAGTAAATCTTTAAACTTTAATTATAGATTAAATTTTTTAATTACTTCTGAAAGATCTTTTTTTGTATCAAACTTAGAGGAATCATTAAAAATCATTTTCATTTTTTTTATATTGGATATTATTCCAAATTGGTCGTCTGGTGTACCTTTTGTGTATGTCACGGTAAATTTCTTTTTTATATTTGTTTTAAGAAGTTTTATTATATCTCTAATGTAGGTTTTTTTTCCTGTACCAAAATTTATAATTTCATTTTTTGTATTAGAAATTTTTGGAATTTTAATCATTAAATTTACAACCTTTTCAATTCTAATGAAGTCTCTGAATCTATTTTTACTTCCTTTTACAATTAAATGGTTTTTTTTGGATAGTTGAGTCAAATAAATCCTTAAAATACCTTGTTTGAGATTATTCAATTTTTGATTTTTTCCATATACATTAAACAATCTGACAATTGTAAAATCAACTCCCTTTTTTTTAAATTTTTTTATATAATTTTCACTAGTTAATTTTGACAAACCATAAAAACTAATTGGTTCACATTTCTCATTTTCCTTTCCAATTTTAGAATTTCCATAAACACACATGGAGCTTGCATAGATAAATCTTTTACATTTTTTTTTTAGTGCAAACTCAAGAAGTTTAACAGTTGTTAATGTATTTTTTTCAAGATCTTCACCAGTATTATTATAGCTTTTCTCACCACTTGATTGCCCAGCAAGATGATAAATAAAATCAATTTTACCTTTTATTTTGTTAATAATTTTAGCATCTTGACACCTACCTTTGATAAATAAAAAATTTTTATTTTTTAAATCTTTGTTGATTAGTGAAGATGACAAATCATCAATACCTATAACTATATTATGTTTGATGAGTTGTCTGACAAGTTCAGAACCAATGAAACCTTGGCAGCCAGTTACTAAAATTTTTTTCATCGAGAAAATTCTTTTTTCAACATAAGTAAAATTTAAATCTTACTATTTTATTAGATAAAATACTAAATATTTTATATATCATTTATATTATATATGAAAAAAATATTAATAACAGGTGGATCAGGTTTCATAGCAAGTCATATTGCAGACCAATTAACAAAAAATGGACATGATGTTTATATTTTAGATAAAAAATATTCAAAATATATAAATAAAAAACAGAAGATGATTGTTGGTAATATAGATAATCAAAAATTATTAAAAAATATTTTTAGAAAAATTGAAATTGTATATCATTTTGCTGCTGTTGCAGATTTAAATGAGGCAAATCTTGATCCTCAAAGAACAATAAAAAATAATATAATTGGAACCTTAAACGTTCTAAATGCTTGTGTTGTTAATAGGGTAAAAAAATTTATTTTTGCGAGCTCAATATATGCGAGAAGTGAACAGGGAGGTTTTTATAGCACATCTAAACTTGCATCAGAAATGTTAATTGAACGTTTTTCAAAAAAATACAAGTTAGATTTTGCAATATTAAGATTTGGAACTGTCTATGGGGAAAGAGCAAATAAATTTAATACAATAAAAAAATATATAGATGATGCTATAAAAAATAGAAAAATCATAAGAAATTCAACAGGAAATGAAATTAGAAGTTATATACATGTGGATGATATATCAAAAATTTGTTCAGATTTAATAAAGAAAAAACATAAAAATGTTTACTATAACATTTTTGGCCCAAAAAAAATTTTTGTTAAACAACTTTTGAAGATTATTAAAAAAAATGTATCAAATACTAAAACTATTTACGCTTTAAAAGATGAGAGAAAATATAATTATAAGCGGGATCCATTTACTTATAAAATAAGAAATGGAAAAAATTTTAAATTAAAAAAATATATTAGTTTAGATGAAGGTATTTCAAATTTAATAAAATCATATGATCCACAATCTTGAACTTACAAAGTTAAAAAAAAAATACGATAAATTTCATTCAATTAATTTAAAAATTTTGAAAGAATACCCTAGCATTGTTGTTTTTTTAATGCATGAATTTTCAAGAAATATTTATCCAAACGATCCTTATATTAATTTTAAAATTAAGAATCATTTTATTAGAATAAATAAAGAATTAGATAATTTAATAAATCTAGGAAAATTTTTTTTAAATAAAAAATTTTATGATAATAAAAAAATATTAAAAAAACAAAATTTGAAACACAAAAATTTAGAGGAAAAAACCGGATCTCTATATTCATCACTTTGGAAAAAATTTGATATCAATAATATAGACAAAGATGCAGAGAAAATCTTCTCGAAAAGATATTTCAATAGTTTTTTAACCAAAAAAGATTTTCATAATAAATCAATTTTAGATGTTGGATGTGGTTCTGGTAGATATACTTTTGCAATGAATAAATTTGAAACAAAAGAAGTAATCGGCGTGGACGGAAGTGCGCATTGTGTCGAGGTTGCTAATAGATTAAAAAAACAATTAAAAAAACGAAAAGTTAAATTTTATAAATGTTCAAATTTAGAATTAAATAAATTTTTTAAAACAAAAAAATTTGATATCGTTTTGAGTAATGGTGTAATTCACCACACATCAAATTTTAAAAAATCTCTTGATGAACTTATAAAAATTACAAAAAAAAATGGAAAAATTCTTATTTATATTTATGGTGCTGGTGGATTATTTTGGTATGCCAGAAAACAAATGAGAAAAATATTTAAATTTATTCCAAAGGATTTTACTATAAATTGTCTTGAAAATTTAGGGATGCCTAGTGACCGGTTCATATTTGTCGACAACTGGTATGTTCCAATTGAAAAACATACAACAAAGGGAGAATTTGAGAAAATTTTAGGAAAATACAACCTAAAGACTTTTAAAAGAATTTTGACTAGTAAAATAGTAACAGATCTTGATGTAGCTGTAAAAAAAAATAAAAAATACGGAAAATTAATTTGGGGGAATGGGGAACTAAGATATCTTTTGATTAAGTAATTATTTTACAAAACTTCCAACTAAAAATTTTTTTTTACTTTCAAATTTGATCAACTGAATAATCCCATTTTTACATATAATATAAGGTTTATCATTTTTAATTTTAATAATTTTACCGATTTCTTTTATATTTTTTTTATATGAGTCAATTTTAATTTTATGAATCCTTATTTTTGTATTTTTGTAAAATAAATAACTTCCTTTATATGGAGTTGTTAATGCTCGCACAAAGTTAAAAATATTATTTATATTATCCTTTAAGTTTATTCGGCTATCATTATCCGTTCTTTGTTTATAATAATTCGCCATTTTTTGTATTTGTTTTTTCCCTTTGAAACCATTTAAGATTTTCTTAATTGAATTGTATGCTAAAATTGGAAAAATTTTGTTAGCCTTTTCATGAGCGTCTTTGATTGTTTCAAATTTGTTTAATTTAAAATTTTTTGAATTAATTATATATCCTTGATCAAATTTTGAATTTGCCTTAATACACGATATTCCAATTTTTTTTTCTCCATTAATAATTTGCCAGTTTAATGGGGAGCCGCCTCGATATTCAGGAAGTTTTCCGCCATGTAAATTAATTGAGCCAAATTTAGGATAATTTATTATTTCATTTGGAATAAGTTTTGGAAATCCAGGAATTATAATAAAATCTAAATTTTTATTATAAAGATTATTTAAAAAAGTCTTACTTTCAAAATTATCAAAAGTTTTAAAAGACACTTTTTTGCCAAGTCTTTTTTTTATTAATTTATTAAAATTTTTATATGATTTTAATAAGTAAATATTCTCTATAGATAAATCTTTTTTTTTTAAAAAAAAATTGATTACATTTATTGATCTTTTGCTATTAGTAAAAATTGCTAATCTTAATTTTTTCATATAAAAAATTCTAATAAATGAAATTATTTAACACAAATATAAAAAAAAAAGTATTTTTAATAGCTGAAATAGGTGTAAATCACGAAGGAAGTTATTTAAAAGCAAAAAAGTTATTAGATTTAGCATATGCGAATGGAGCAGACGCAATTAAATTCCAATTTTACTCTCCAGAAAAATTTATTTCAAGAGATGATAAGAAAAGGTTTAAGAGAGTAAAAAAATTCTCTTTAAACAATTTTGAAATAAATAAATTAATTAAATATTCTAAGAAAAAAAAAATACCAGTTTTTGCAACACCAGTATCTCATGACTATGTTAATTTTATTAATAAAAATTTTGGAATAATTAAAATTGCAAGCGGTGATTGTACTTTTAATGAGACTTTAAAAAGAGCTGCAAAGACTCAGGGAAAAATTTTATTATCCACTGGAAATACAAACATAAATGAAGTTAAAAAATCCATAAATATTCTAAAAAGAATATCTAAAATTAATTTAAAAAAAAGACTTGTAATTATGCATTGTGTAAGTGCATATCCCGCGCCTATAAAAGAAATAAATTTAAGAATTCTCAATACCATTAAAAAATTTGGTTTTTATGTGGGTTACTCAAATCATGCTTTAGAGTACGAGGAATGTTGTCTTGGAGCAATATCTTTTGGTGCTAGAGTTATTGAAGTTCATTTTACAGATAATAAAAAAAATAGAAAATTTAGGGATCATAAATTGTCAGTTTCTCCCGAGGAACTTCTAATTTTACGAAAAAAGATAGATAATTTAGATTATGCTTTAGGAAATTCTCAAAAAAAAATTCAAGAATCTGAACTAAAACAAACAAAAAACCTAAAAAAAGGACTAGTAGCAAAATTGAACTTAGATAAAGGAACAAAAATTAAAAAAGAGCATGTTGATTATGCAAGGCCAGCTTTATATTTTAATGCAAATAACTTAAAAACAATTTTGGGAAAAAAAATTAAAAAAAATATTAAACAAGGTTATCTTTTCAGAAAAGAGCATTTTAAATGATTTATTATAATTCAATTAAAAAAAAAATATTTAATAAAAAACTTAAAGTAGGAATTATTGGAATGGGATATGTTGGTTTCCCTTTATCGTTAATAGCATCTAAAAAGTTTAAAGTAATTGGATTTGATATTTCTAAAAAACGTATTAATTTTTTGAAAAAAAATAATTTATTGAAAAAAAATAAAAATCTTATTTTATCGAGCCAAAAAAATATTTTGAAAAAATGTGATTTTTTTATAATTTGCCTGCCAACACCATTAAAAAAAAATAAAGATCCCGATTTAAGCTATGTTAAAAATGGTTTTGAAACAATCAAACCTTTTCTCAAAAATGGACAAGTAATCAGTTTAGAAAGCACGAGTTATCCTGGTACAACTAGAGAAATCATATCTAAAAATCTTGAAAAATTAAGATTTAAAATTGGAAAAAATTTTTTTGTAGGTTTTTCCTCTGAACGAGAAGACCCAGGTAACAAAAAACATAAATTAGAAGATATTGTTAAAGTGTATTCAGGCCATACATCAAAATGTACAAACATTATGAAAATGTTTTATTCTTTAATTTTTAATAGTGTTTACATGGCAGGCAGTTTAGAAGTAGCAGAAATGTCAAAATTGTTAGAAAATATATATAGATCTGTGAATATTGGATTGGTTAATGAAATGAAAAAAATATGCACAAAAATGAACATTGATATTCAAGATGTAATTAAAGCAGCAGAAACAAAGAATTTTGGGTTTAATGTATTTTGGCCCGGCCCAGGGATGGGCGGGCACTGTATACCAATAGATCCATTTTATCTTACCTGGAAAGCAAAAGAGTTTGGAGTAAAATCTAGATTTATAGAGCTTGCAGGTGAAATAAATTCAGAAATGCCACTCTGGGTATTTAATAGAGTAAAGGAAATTCTTGATGAAAAAAATATTAGTATTTTTAATTCAAAAATATTACTTTTGGGAGTTGCATATAAAAAAAATATTGACGATACCAGAGGTTCACCAGCTTTTAAATTGATTGAACTAATGTTAAAAAATAATGCCAAAGTATCTTATAATGATAATTTTGTTAAAAACTTAAAGATTAAACATAAAAATTTTAACTCAAAATCTCTCAATTTGACAAAGAAAGAATTATCAAAATTTGACCTAGTTTTATTAGTTACCGACCATGATTATTATGATCGAAAATTTTTAATAAATAATTCAAAACTTATTTTTGATACAAGATTTTATTTTAATAAAAATGAAAAAGTGCATAAGTGTTAAAAGATATTACAGCTTTAGTTCAAGCTAGAACTAGTTCAAAAAGATTACCAGGAAAAGTTTTAAAGAATATTGGAAAAAAAACTATTTTAGAGATGGTTTTAAGTAATATTTCCAATTCAAAATATATAAGGGAAATCATAGTATTAACTTCTTTCTCAAAAAGTGATGACAAAATTATTAATTTGTGCAAAAAAAAAAAGTTTAAGTTTATAAGAGGTCCTCTTAATAATGTTTCATTAAGATATTTAATTGCTTGCAAAAAAATTAAGACCAATTATTTTATGAGAGTTTCGGCAGATAGCCCCTTTATTCTAACAAGTCTTGTAGATAAATTGTCATTAAAGGTTAAAGAAAAAAGCCCAGATATGGCAACTAATATATTAATAAAATCATTTCCTAAAGGACAATCTATTGAAATCTTAAATAAAAATATTTTTATGAAATATTATTATAAATTTAAAACTAAAAGAGATTTTGAACATGTCACTCCTTATTTTTATAGAAATAGAAAAAAATTTAAAATTTTTTCTTTTAGAAACAAAACAAACTACAAGAATATTAATCTTTCAGTAGATAATTTTATAGATTATAAAAGATCACAATATATAAACAAAAAATTAACTAAAAATATTTCATTAAAAAAACTTATTAAATTATATTATGAATTTGAAAAAATATAATATTGGAATCATTGGTCTTGGGGTTGGAGAACAGCATTTAATTGGTTTTCTTAAAAATAAAAGATGTAATGTAAAAACGATTTGTGATTTTGATAAAAAAAGATTAAAGAAAATTAAAAAAAAATATAAAAACATTACAACCACAATAAATGCTGAAGAGATTATTAATGATAAGAATATTGACTGTGTCTGTGTGGCTTCTTTTGATCAATATCATTTTTCTCATTGTCTTAATTCTTTAAAAAAAGGTAAACATATATTTGTAGAAAAACCATTATCATTAAAAGTCAATGATCTAAAAAAATTAGAAAACCTATCAGTAAAAAAAAAACTTATTGTTAATACCAATGTTATCATGCGAATGTTCCCTCGAATTAATTATATTAAAAGACTATGTAATAATAAAAGTTTTGGAAAAATTTATTATATTGAGGCAAATTATTTGTATGGTAGAATAAAAAAAATTACACATGGTTGGAGAAAGTACGAACCCTATTATTCAGTAATTCTTGGTGGGGGTATTCATCTAATAGATATGATTGATTATTTATTTGGATATAAAGTAAAAAGTATTTTCTCTAAAGGAAATAATTTAATTTCTAAAAAAAATAATTTTAAGTTCAACGATAACGCGGTAAGCATCATACATTTTTCAAATAACGTAATTGCAAAAATTTCCTCAAATTTTAGCTGTGCACATCCACATTTCCATGAAATCAAAATTTTTGGTGAAAATAAAACATTAATAAACAACATTAATAATATAACTATATGGGATAGAAAGAATTTATCAAAAAAAAAGATTGTTAAAATCCCTTATCCTGGAGTAAAAAAATATGGATTGATTGATGATTTTATCAGCAATGTATCCAACCTGAATTATAAAAATAATAAATCAGTATTTAAAAACATGTACATTACATTAATAGCTGATTTATCGATGAAACAAAATAAAGAGATTAAATTGAGATAGATCATATGCGGATACCATTTGCTAAACCAAATTTAGATAAAATAGATTTAAGTGGAATTAAAGAAACTTTGAATTCTGGAATTTTAGTTCATGGAAAAAAAACAATTATGTTTGAAAAAAAATTTTCAAATTTAGTTAAATCTAACTTTGCATTATCTACTAGTTCATGCACAACGTCTCTTTACATGGCAGCTTTATCTTTAAATTTAAAAAAAAGGGACGAAGTTTTAGTATCTGCCCAAACACATGTTGCTACGGTCCATGCTATTGAGGCAGTAGGAGCTAAACCTGTCTTTGTTGATAGTTCAGAGGTAGATGGAAATATTTCACTCAAGGATTTAGAAAAAAAAATAACAAAAAAAACTAAAGCAATTTTCATTGTACATTATTTAGGACGTCCCCAACCCATGAAAGAAATATTAAGCTTCACAAAAAAATATAATTTAAGATTAGTTGAAGATTGTGCTTTGGCTTTAGGAGCGAAATACGATGGCCAATCAGTTGGAACTTTTGGTGATTTTGGTTGCTTTTCCTTTCATCCGGTTAAATTAATGACAACAGGTGAGGGTGGATTTATTACAATTAAAAATAAAAAAGACTTTATTACTTTGAAAGATATTAGATCATTTGGGGTTAGAAAAAATTTTTATGAAAGAAAAATTCCAGGTTATTATGACGTTGAAAACTTTGGTTTAAATTTTAGAATGGGGGAAATTAATTCATCATTGGGTATTACTCAATTAAATAAACTTCCATATATGCTTAAAAAAAGAGAGACGAATTATAAATTACTAAAGAAAAAGATAATCGGTAATAAAAACTTTAGAATTTTAAAAACAGAATCTAGTAAAAAATTCAAGAGCAGCTACTATTGTATGAATATAATTTTGAATAATAATTTACTCAAAAAAAGAAATCAAATAATTAAAAAGCTAAATAATTCAGGTGTAGGCACCAGTATATACTATCCATTACCAGTTCCACATTTTAGTTATTACAAAAAAAAATATAATGTTAGTATAAAAAATTATAGTACTGCATTGTTATTATCTAACGCTTCAATATCCCTACCAGTTGGACCCCATATTTCAAAAAAAGGAATTGAATTTATTGCAAGAATTGTAAATAACTTAATTACATGAAAAATAATAAAGAAAAAGTTTTGATTATCGGTGGCATGGGTTTCATTGGCCATAATTTAGCTTTGAAGCTTTCAACTAAATACGACGTATTGATCGTAGACGCAATGGAGGTAAATAATTTAATTTCACTTAATAAAACTGCAAAAGAAAACCCTAATTTTGAATTATATTCGAAAATAATAAAACAAAGAATCAATTTGATAGAAACAAATAATATCTCTTTAAAAAAAATTGATGCTCGAAATTATGAAAAAATAAGTGAGGTATTTAATAACTATAAGCCTGATTATGTTTTTCATCTTGCTGCAGTTGCTCATGCTAATGTATCTAATAAAGATCCATATTCAACTTTTGATCATAGTTTAAGGACACTTGAAAATTCGTTGGATAATTCTAGAAATAAAAATCAAAATATTAAAAGATTTATATATCTTTCATCAAGTATGATTTATGGAAATTTTAAAGGTGGAATAGTTGATGAGGACACTATTTGTAATCCACTAGGTATTTATGGTGCCCTAAAATTTTCAGGTGAAAAGATGGTTATAGGATACAACCAAGTTTTCGATTTACCATATACCATCGTTAGACCCTCAGCTCTTTATGGACCAAGGTGTATTAGCAGGAGAGTCATTCAAATATTCATAGAAAATGCAATGAAAAATAAAGATATTTTTATAGATGATGATGGTAAAGAAAAGTTAGATTTCACATACATAGATGATTTTATTCAAGGTTTAGAAAAAATTCTTATTCATGAAGCGTCTAATAAGGAAATTTTTAACTTAACTTTTGGTCAAGCTAGATCAATAATTGATGTAGTAAATATCATTAAAAAGGAGTTTACTAATTTGAATGTAATTTCAAAACCAAGAGATAAACTGATGCCAATTAGAGGTACCTTGTCTATTGAGAAAGCTAAACAAAAAATTAATTACCTGCCATCTTTTGATATAGAAAAGGGTATTAAAGAGTATATTAATTTTTATAAGAATATTTCTTAAAATGTGTGGTCTCGTATTTGTTTTATCAAAAAAAAAAATAACTCAATCAAGAATTAAAGATACCTTAAAAGAGATGAAAAGTCGTGGACCTGATGCCCAGTCTTTCATTGAGGAAAAAATTAAAAAGAATAATCTATTATTTTTATTCTCTAGATTATCAATAATTGATTTAAATAAAAGATCAAATCAGCCTTTTAAAAAAAAAAACTGTATTTTAATATTTAATGGAGAAATTTATAACTTTTGTGAGATCAAAAATTTTTTAAAATCAAAAAAAATAATTTTCAAAACTAATTCTGACACTGAAGTTTTATTAGAGTCATATAAATATTGGGGTGAAAAATTTGTTAATCAACTTAATGGTATGTGGTCGTTTGTTCTTTATGATAAAAAAGAAAAAAAAATTATAATTTCAAGAGATAAATACTCAGAAAAGCCTTTGTTTTATTTTGCAGATAAAAATAGAGTAATCTTTGCATCCGAGACAAAATATATCAAATCTATATTACCCAATTTATCTAAAATTAATAAGGAAAAAATTAAAGAAAATATTCAATATGGATATAAGTCTCTTTTTTTAAACTCAGATTTTTTTTGGAAGCATATTAAAACTTTCCCCGCAAATGGTTTTTTAAAAATAAATTTAGAAGAAAAAATAAATTTTAGAATAAAAAAAAAAATTTCAATAAAATCTAATAATATATTTTCTGATAAAAAAAAATTGAATACAAGAAACTTATTGATCGACTCTCTGAAAATCAGAATGAGATCAGATGTGCCTATTGCATTCTCTTTAAGTGGGGGTATAGACTCAAATATTCTTGCCGGAATAGCATCAAAAATTTTCAATGAGGAAATATTTTCTTATTCAATATTGGATTTAGACCCACGATATAATGAAAAAAAAATGATCGATTATGTTGTAAAAAAAAATAAATATAACCACAAATATATCAATATTTCATCATACGATCATTTTTTAGAATTAATAAAAGTTACAAAATATTTTAATTCTCCAATTCCCACAATAAATTTTCTTGTTCAAAATTATTTAATGAAGGAGGTGCATAAAGATAAAAAAAAGGTTTTGATTTCAGGTATTGGAGCTGACGAAATATTTACAGGTTACTATCATCACTACAACTTTTATTTTAATGAACATGGAAAAAAATTTTCTAATAATTATCAAAAATGGAGAAGTAAAATTTTACCTAATGTAAGGAATAAAAAGTTTCAGGAAGTTTCAAAACTTGATAAAAAAGATTACTTACACGATGATAATAGATACTTGATCAAAAGACCAAATAAAAAATTTCTTTATCCAACTAATAGGCTTTCTAATGATAATTTAAAAAATAGGTTATTGAATGAATTATATTTTGATACAGTGCCAGTAATGACATATTCAGAGGATTTAAATTCTATGATGTATTCTGTTGAAAACAGAAACCCATATTTAGATAAAAATTTGATTAATTATGTTAACTCAATTAATTCTAAGAATTATATACAAAATGGTTTTTCAAAATACTTACTTAGGTCTTCTTTTCAGGATTTAGGAATTAATAAAATTATTAATAATTATAATAAAACTGGTTTTAATTACTCATTTAGAACACTTTTTCCCTCTACTGACAAAAGAATATTAAATTTTATAAAAAAAAAATCTTTATTATTTAATTTAATTAAAAAAGATGAAACTGTAAAATTATTTGAGAAAAATAAATTAAATGACGTAGAAAATAAATTAGCTTTTAGTGTCATAACTACGAAAGTTTTTTTAGATTATTGCTTATAAATTTTTATGAATTTTTATACTTTATATTATAAATTA
>MDSZ01174308.1_pt1 | contig 13109 bp, 6 predicted proteins | sample 811201 | NCBI WGS metagenome assembly MDSZ01 (sample SAMN05326647, study PRJNA326480) | marine metagenome | isolation source: seawater | place: Indian Ocean: North | collected 2010
TGAAATATTCTACGAATACCATTTGCCCCAGCTGGTAAATTTGGTATTGCCGATGGTAGATACATAGTTGGCCATTCCCAAACCATTGATGGATATCCACTTCCAGCCTCTACTGGAAAAATAGTGTTAGATAAGTCAGTCCTCGCTGGTCCGTCTGGAAACATATCATCAAAGGAAACAGAAAGAGGTTTTCTAAAAGGTATAATTAGTTTTGGCATATCCTGCGGTAACGCTTGTGCATATAACATTTCTGGACTCATTTGAAATGGGTCAACATTACCCAACATACCAAATATAGTACCAGACGGAGATTCGTATGTAGATTCTAAGTCTGCACCTAATTCTTGAGTACCTGGAAATTGACCAGCTGGTATAGTATTTCCTTCTGCATCTACTAATTGATAGTCAATTGCATTATTACCTGTAAGTCCGGTTGTATGTGCTAAAAGTTCTAAATGCCAATAAAAATATACCCAAGGAAATTGACCATTCTGGCCATTGAGATTTACCCAATGTCTATTTTGTACTCTTGTTTTAACAATTGGCTCAGTAGAAGACATAAGCTTATACGGAGCATTACCTTTTATGAGGTCACGACATCTAGATAAATGATTGGCGTCACCTACAATTCCAGGTAAACCTAAATGTCTATTATGATTTAAAAGAACTTGTAAATTTGTTTGCCATAATGCAGTATTGTTCCAAACAGGTTGTGTCCATTCTATTTGTTTAGTATTATCAAATTCAAAAATACTATTATACCATTCAACATTACTCAAAAGTGATAGATTAGACGGACCATCTAAAGGCTGGCCTTGTGAAGTATCGTAATCTTCAGAATTATTAGGACCATAAGGTACTACATTACCCATATTTGGTAGACAATGTCTATTTATCATATCTGCATGATGAGACCACCTACCATCACTATTATCTAAACCATATTGGTTCATTTCAAAATTTTCTGGAGTTTCTTTAACATTCGTTGCACCAGTAGTTGCGGGTTCGGGGAAATAGTCTGCTACCGTACCTATACTAACTATTTGTCCCAAATCTACACCGTGAAATATGAGACTTTGTATTGCTTCTCCATCTGGTTGTCCGTTTGGCATATTCTATTCCTTATTATGTGTCATATCTAATAATTATTGTTATTTCGTCTTTATCACTCATTTTTAATGGTTTAGGAAACTTAGCAACTAATAAAGCCTTTGTTTCAGGTAAATAATATTCTACATTATCTTCCATATATTCAAGTGATGGGTCTAAAGATTGAGATATAACATCGGCACCCGAATCAAGTTGAATAGATTTCTGATATAAAACTGATGGTTTTTCATTATAAAAAGCTATCGTTGTTGCATATGGTTTAAAATCTTCTATACTTCTTGAAATTTCTGGTAAAAGATTAGATGACTTACCTTGAAATATAGTACCATTTGCGGTAGCATTAAACTCGTGTGGTTTTACTTTTAAAATTATTTCATTTTGAGTAATTGTAAAAGTTGAATTAAAATTTATTCTAAAACTTCCACCACCTACTTCAGTATAATTAATATCAGACAAACCATTTCCTCCTACTGAACCTGACCATGAACCAGTTTCTGTAATCATAGCAACACCAGTTTCATAATGTAAATTACCTACATAATTTTCTGAAGATGATGCATGATTCACACTTTGAGAAAATTTTGCGTTAGAAGAATATAGATTACCGTGTTTATCATCTTTGATTATTATTTCTTGTGATGTTGAGTTATCAGTTAGTGTAAATGAACCTGGTTTAATCTTTTCACCAAAATATTGTTGTGGTATATAAATTACTGAACCAGAACTATACAATTTATTTTTATGTAACTTACCTCCGTAACCTTCAAAAGAACACGAATCGTGTAAAAAATAATGTACAAAATTATAATGACTACCCGAAATAGTATGAGAAACTTGACCCGGCGAATCATTCCAATTTAACGATTCTGACCTATAATGTATCGCTTTTACACCATCATCTGTATTAAAAAATGTTTGATTTTTATAAAATACTATTTGTTCTCTAGGATTCGATACATACTCAATGCCTTTATAAAATTTACCCATATCATTTTCTTAATAAGTTAAGTTTACTTTTATAGTTGGTTGTACACCGAAATTTTTATTAATTGGAGTAGATAATTTAGCTACCGCAATTAATCTTCCATCACTTCTATGTAAACCTACGGTAGAAATAAATACATTTGGATTACCGTACATAGATTTATGTCGTATTTTACTTGTCGAACCAGAAACAAATGTTGGATTAGTAGAGAAATTACAAGCTCCTGCCGGTACGGTTAAGAAATAACTTTTCTTATTCTGTACTTGAACACTTCTAAATCGTTGTTCTTCACTATCTGCCATTCTTATACAATTAACAAGTCGAAGAGCATTCTTACAATCTCCTGCATTATTGAGATTTGGTGAAAATCCACTACAACTAGCTGCATTTGTCGCCGTTTCACCTGGTTCTTGTAAAAAACTCGCTGTCATATCATTTCCCTCGGCTCTACCTGGTATACTAGCTGATAATTCCGCTCCACTTAGTACCATAAAACCTGCTTCTGGATAGAAAAATCCGAAAGTTCTATGTGCTGCGGCATTTGAACTAGTAGTCGTACCTGCAGAACCACTTACAACATTAAATCTTCTTCCAAAAATACTATTTGTCGGTGTTGCTGATGTATCTTTACTATCATCAGTTAAGGATAGGAAAGTTGCACCACCATCAAGTGAAGAACCACTACCTTGTGAGTTAGAACCACTCAATTTAAGTGTCCAAGAACCATAATCCATTTCATCTTTAAATCTTGCTCTATTTCCAACTAAAATATAAACATATTCATCTGCTGCTTGCGTACTATAATGCACACCAGCTGTACCTTGATTAGAAATTTGAAATCCACCTGATATTTCTGATTCAGGTAGAACTAAAGATGCAAATTGTTGATAAACAGCTTGTGTTGCACCTTTTAATGTTTGTACCCCGTCTGCATCTAAACAATTTGAACCAGAACCACCTTTATGACCAAAAGCTACTGAAAATTGTGTTGCAACACTTGCGGAAGTTGGATGTGTATTTGTTATATTATAATAATAAGGAGAATTTGCGGAGCCTAGGCTACCTGTATAAATTTTATTACTAGTTAAAAGACCGGCATCACCAGTAAAATATCCTTTTGTAACTTTTGTTTGTAATGTTAAAGGTTGACCGGTTTCTAAAACACCACCTAGTGCTAAATTTACTTCAGTACTTCTTGGTGTCATAGTTGTGCCGCCACCGACACCTCCTAAACCTGTACCACGACCTGGTTGTGCACCTGGTAGGCCTACTGCATTGCCTGTACCATTACCATATCCATTACCATTTCCATTAGCCATAATTTTATTCTCCTAATTTACTAACTTGTTTTCGCTGTTATATTTAATCTGAAAGTTTTAGCTATACCTGTTGACAGACTAATAATAGATGCATCTACATTAACACTCGTGGTCCCTCTTTTAAAGTTTAAATTAAATTCACTTTGACCAGGTCGTACCAAATAAAATGCCGCATCAGCTGATTCAATATTTTGTAAGTATGTTACACTTTGGGCATCTTCATTAGATAATGCTTCAACTTCAAAAACATCAGTACCACCCGCTGATATACTTTCTAATGCTCGTGCATCTGGTATTACTAATTGATAATCTGATTCACCATCACTACCTAATATTTGAAAATTCACATTTACACCTGGATAATCCTGATTTGGGTCATCCGTCGTATTGTTTAAATTGATTGTCGCCATTTCTGTTGTACCGTCAATTTTCCAATATGGTATACTTGTAACACCTTTACCTAAAGTTATTAATTTGTTTCTCATATAAAACTGACCTCTTGGTATTGCTTCCAAAGATGGTAAGTTTTCTATAGCCTCACCATAATAAGCAGAACCACTTGGATGGTCTGGATTCCATAAAGTATAATCTATTCCCGAATCCGATAGTGTGAAATATCTTATATCTAATCCTTGGCCCTCACTTAGTAGTCTTCGGCCTTCTTTTGTTAATACTGCATCAACTACAATTGTTGAATTATCTAAATATCCCATTAATGTTCTCCTGTATTATGAAATGTTTGTAACTAATATTGCATATATGTTTTCATATATAAATATAGTTTTTTTTGTTTTTATCTTAAAAAAAATTATTGTGTTTGTCCTTCCGCATCATCTGTCCTAATAACTTTTAATTTACCCTTACCTTTTCTATCTATTTCAACACGATAAAATGCTCTTGTTGTTAAATCTTCATATGCCAATTTACTATTACCAGTTTTATTTGTAAGTTTTAAATGTGCCAATTGAGTTTCATTAGAAATACCTTTACTATTTCCTGAACTATCTGTATATGTAAAACCATCATCATCACCTCTATATTGATAACCTTCATATATTCTTCCTAAATTCATATGACTATGTCCACCAAAAGTTGTATGATGATTTTGAGGTCTTCGTAATCCTGTATCTAATAATTTACCAAAAGAAGAGCTATCTGTCGATACATATTGTAAAGTTGCCCCCATTTCTCTTTCAGAAACAGCTTCACTTGTTTGAACTATTTTTTTATTTAAAAAGGTACTATCTTTCGTATAATCAAAATATGCATCTCTACCATTTAAAAACGAACCAGATAAAAATTCTACATCACCAATCATATGAAATACATCTTGATTTTCATTATAAGCTGTGTTACCATCATCATAAATACCACCTTGCACATAACTAGTAAAATGAGTATCATTACTACTAGTACCCCAAGTTAATTCTGGTCTTTTATTAAAATCTCTTTCAGGAATATTTCTCACATCTACAAAATTTTCACCGGTATTAGAATCTGCTGGATAAGTGGTTTGTTCAAAGTTTACATCAGGATGTTCAAAGGTGTATTCTGATGGTAAAAACATTTCACCGACATCAAATGCTGTTGTATCCGTTAAAGTACCAGCATTATCATTTTCTTTTTTAACAGAAGGCCTTTCTCTTAAAGTAGGCATCTTAATTCTTTCAGTATATGTTGGTTTTAAAACTAAACCAGATAATAATCTTGCTCTTGCAGGTATGAATTGTTTAACACTTTCTAAAAGTGATGAATTAAATATTCTACTAACAGACCTCATAAATTTATTAACATCTATAGATACATTAAAATCATTCATTAATGCATCATTAAATTTATCTAAATCTGGATAAGTTTCTTTAAATTCATCTCTAGGGTCTGCAAATAAATCATTAAAATCTAAATTTCCTAAATTATCTTTTAAAAAATCATTTACTACATTTTGTGGCGACCTAGAAAAATCTAATTGATTTGTATTAATTATATCTCTACCTAATAAATCGTGATTTTGTTTTATAACACTTTGGTCCCATCTTAAATCATCTTTTAATGTAAATGTATCTGGTATTAAAATAGAATTATCATTATATTGTAAAGTCCCCGCACCACTACCATAAATAGGAAAATTAAATGTTTCAATTATAGTACTATCATAAAAAACTGAACTAGATATTGCAAATATTTCTGTATCTATATTAAATGACATATCATTATTACTATCAATTGCAGTATCTTTAATTAAAAATGTCGAAGAACCAGATTTATAATTTTCTCCTAATGTTAAGTGTGTTAATAAATCTTTTTGTGATGCAGAATAATCATTACCTACGGTACTTTGAGGATTATAGATATGTTGTTTAAAAGTACCAATAGCTAATGGTTTAGACCAAGTTCGTATTTCAGCAATTGAACCTGTATAATCAGGAGCTATAAAGAAACCTTTAGCACTACCAGACATATAATTTTTATTAGGGTCAGAATCACTACTACCATCACTTGTTAACTTACTAGATGTAATAAATGTAAGTTCTTCACCTGTTAATCTACCTACTACTAATTCATATGTATGTGTTGCATTAATATCGTGACCAGACGAACTTTTTTGTAATAAAATATTAGTAAGTTTATTATCAAGAATATCTAGCCACGCCGTTTCTGCCGAAACATTATTTGTAGCAATTGCAGAGGCAGCGTTGGCTGTATTGTTAAGTTCAAATTTAACTTTAGCTACTTTAGGTGCAAGAGATGAAGAAGGTATTACGATAAGTCTCCATTGTTCTTTATTATGAACAGAGGCCCGATGACCAGCAGCTCTACTAGAAAATAAACTCATAGTATTTTCAGTAGCATTCATTTTAAAAACACCTTCTACTGCAGATTGTGATACTACTGGTGTTTCACCGATTGGTGAAGTATTCCAAGATGCCGATATGGCCATACTCGGGTCAACCATAAGAGAACGAAAAGTAACAATATTTTTTTCATACGAAACACTACCAGTTAAATCAGAAAGTTTTCCTACTGCCGTAAGATTTGTATCATTTGATAAAAAAGATTGGTCATAAGATTTAAGATTTTGACCTGTTTCTTTTATTTTCAAAACATTAGAAGGTAAACCATAACAATTTAGTAATGCTTTTATACTATTTTCTGTACCTTTTGTTTTATAAAGATAACTTAAATTATTTAATATATTGTTATAAAGTTTATTATTATATTCTTTTCTTTCTGATACTCCGGTATCAAATAATCCGAATTTTGCCAATATACTACCACTTTCTTCTGATAATATATTAAATCCTAAATTTTGAGCTAATAAATCATTAAATTTTGGTGGTAATTCTTCATAATCAGAATAACCTAAATTAAATATTTTATAATAATCGTCTACTAAAACTTTATACTCATCATAAAACTCTCCCATCATATCAACATATCTTATCATATCACTATTACTAGTTTCTTCCATATTTTGAAATACAGACGGTATATTATTATATAATCTATGAATATTTTGTGAATCATAAAAAGATGCCGAACTAATCATACCATTATACCAATTTGTAAAGACAGAAGATGAAACTGAATATAAGTTTGAAAATGGTAATGCATTTAACGGATTAGTCTCTGTTATTTTTATATCTGTTATAACTGCCGCCGATGAGTCTGTATTTCCATTAAGTGAAACATTAAAAAGGTCGCCACGAGGTACAAAGCTACCAGTTATAAATTCTCCACTATTTATAGGACTTGTTACTAATCCAGTATAATCTGCAAATACTTGAATAAGTGAACCTGTTATTTCACCACCTTGAGGTATGATTTCTATTTGACTACTACCTTTACTTAAATCTGTTACACCTAAAACAGGATGACCTATAGAATTATTTGCTGCTGATGTATTTAATGGAAGCCAATAAGATGCTGATGATTCGAATACAAATCTACGATATTCACTACCAGTTGTTTCCGGTAATAATGTACCCGCCGTATACATACTATCAGTAGGATAAGGAGATTCAAGAGAACTTGTTTGAGAATTGTGAATTGAAAATTTCTCTTCAAATGAACTTGATGCCCTCAACAAAAATGATAAATAAAAAGAACCAGATGAGTTATGAAAAGGTGCATCTTGAACTTTATATTTTTCTGCAGTAAATGCTATTTCTTGGCCAGTTGAGGCTGATATAAAAAATGCTACAGGAAAACCCTCGTAATCTACTTCTTTTATTACATTTTCTGTCCTAACAAACGGGTCCCAATCAATATAATTTTTTCCTAACCCCGGTGCAGAACCTGTTGCATTGACTTGATTATCACTATATAAATATTTTTCATAATCTGTGAATCCGTTTAAAATACTATTCAGTTCATTAAAATTTTGTATTCTAATTTGTGTAGCAGCTCCGTGTGTTGAAGGAAAAGAACTACTCATTTCCGGATTTACTTGACCCGGACTATAAAGTGATTTAGAAATTTCAGTTTGTAATGATTCTATTTTTTCTAACTTAGATTTAAAATTAGCAAGTCTTCGTTCTGCGGAGCTAAAATGAACAAAATTTTCAAATGAAGAATAATCAACTAGTCTTTCTTGATACGAACTAGACAACATACTAATTAATCTTTCTTCACCAACGGAACCTGTCAATTCATTAAAATTTTCGAAATCTTCATTAGTTAGTTGATTATTTCTATGTGGTAAAGTTATAGAATAATCTACATCTAAAGATTCTCCAAAATCTTTTATAATTGGTGGTCTTTTTCCAGCATAGAAAACTTCTTGATTTAAAAATTCTGATTTTATTATTGATAAATTTATATCAGTTAATCTTTTAAACTTATTAGGAAGTGCCTCATTTGTTTTTAATACCATATGATATCTAAGTGGGTCAGAAACATCATATTGTTGGTCTTGTACAAATAAATGATTTACTATAGGTATATATTTACCTTCTCCCGCATCTATTACTAAATCAGTACTAGCATCTTCAATTACATTCTTACATAACGCATTTAAATGAGTAAATAATACAGGAATAGTTACCGTTGAAAATTGACCATTTTCCCAATTGACTGGATGAAAAATATTAAATACTGCCTGTTGATAATTAGTAATTGAATTATCAATAAAACTAATTTGTATTTCTTTTTTAGAATCTGCTATTTTTGTAATATATAGTCTAAATCCAGAAGTAGATAATTGTGGAAATTTACTCATTATAAACCACCTCCTCCACCTTCATCAGCACTATCAACAATATCTTCTTCAGCTGTTTGACCTCCTGCAAAATGAATTTGTGTTGCGAGTTGTAATAACACATCTCCGAATACTGCATATTTAATTTTATATTTTTTATCAACTTGTAAATTAAAATTTTCTATATTTTTTAAAACTTGAAATACTTCAGATAATTTTATAGCATATTTACTTTTTTTAGTATCATTAGCTTGCATTTCAATTGGGTTAAATGGATATGGATTTATTTGTCTATCTTTTATAATTGTTAATGCTTCGTGTGAATAAACAGAATGTTTTTTACCTACCATATATGTACCATTGTGATAATGATAATCTCCAAAATAATATTTACCCGAACTAGGTAATTGAAGTAAAGGTTTACCGGAATTTAAAGTTATGATAAAATTATCGTTCTCATCAAATATATGTAAATCTACAAAAGATGCATTTTGAAAAGAATTAATTGTTGTTTCAGTATCTCCACCTATTACTTCACCTAAATTCCAAAAATTTTCTGTCGTAGTAGGTGTAAATTGTTCTTCATCTAATATCAATTCACTTAATTCATCATCATATATGTTTATTAAAGTTTCCATTAGTTTACCTGTTCGTTTAGTCTATTAATAAGATTGTTTATAAGTGTATGATTACCATCTTCACCTGGCCCAATCGTAAAATGTGGCCACATACCTGAACCTGGCTGTGGTTGAGAAGGTGGTGGTGGGTCAGGATGGTCGGTGTCATCATATATACAAGCATTTGGGTGATGATAATCTCCAGATGGGTCATAGTTAGATGCATTATGGTCCCAACAACTAGCAACAAGTTGTCTAATTTCTCCCATACAAACAGCCATATAATCAATAACTTCATTTGGTATATTAGGATTTTCTAAAGCTCTTTGTATATCAACTAAGTCAATAGTTTGGTCTTCATCTAAATCAAATGGATGTTTATCAAATTCATTAGCAGACAAGTTATCTTCATGCCCTTTCCATTCTATAAATCGTTTTATCATAATAGTATAATCATCTTCCACACCATATGTATTTTGTGCAATAGACCAATCAGCGAAACTTACATCAAAATGAGGAGTATCAGTATTTGTATATTGAGTACTATTGTTTAAATTAAAGTGTTGCCATATTGCACTTGGAATTACCGGTCCTACAAATGTACCTGTTAGTTCATCACCATTATCCCACGCACCGGCTGCAGGATGTGGATATTGATGAAACTCTATTAGTACTTCCAGTATATTAGATGCTAGTGCCGGTGGCATCCACTGGTTTCCCATATTATCTTTCGTTTCTTTAAGTGCATATAATAAATCTACTATCGTAACATTACCGGGTGTCGCTCTTGATTCCCAAAAACCTTCACCCAGCATCGCCCCCATATCATAAGGATGGTTATTTGGATTATTAGCTAAAATTCTTTGGATAATAGCGGCATATAAATTTTTAGTATATGTGTGTGTATACGGCGCGCCTTGAAGAGCTAGGTCATAATCATTATCTGTAATCCTACCATCACCATCAAAGTCAAAAAGTTCAAGCATACGCTCATTAAATTTAACTCCCATCCATTCACCCATAGAATCTATACCATCATTATATCCTGCAGTATATCCTGCATCATATGACCTATCATCATAAGAATCTGGACCATCAGGACCGTGTACACCACCTATATCTATGAATTGAACATCTTGTTTAGCAAACCACTCTCTCACACCATCTAATAAGACTTGTATATTATTCAAATTAGTATTTATAGTCTGATAAGTAGTATTTAATGTATCGATTTCTTCACCAAAATTAGTAATTGAAAAACTCCCATCCATATTACTAGTCATATCACTGGCAGTTTCAGCAAAAGTAGTTGTTAAATTATCAATTGTCGATGCTGAACCAGATGCTATTGAATCAACAGAAGATATTAGAGTATCTTTTATTTGTGTCATTAAATCTGTCATAGCGGTACTAGCTTTTTCTGAATCTGTTAAATTTTTTAAAGTATTAGTAGAATAAACTGGTACATCTGCCGGATTAAATAATTGCTGACAATCATATACTAATTTAGCTAAAGTTTTTTGTGTAGGTTGACCTAATAAATTTATATATTCGTTTCCTCCTATATTGTTTCCTTTTTCTACTCTCAAACCTGTATAATATGCTTTTGCACCCTCATTAGTATTATTATTATTTATAGAACCATCTAGATTACCGAGTTGCCAAACCAAATGTATAGAAGATATTGTTTTATCTGCGTATGCACCTGTCAGTTCTGGAATAGTAATCGTTCTCTTCCATCTATTCCAAGTATAAGGATTTAGATTATTCATATCATCTATCCACGAAGCTTTTGGAGTAGCATGGTCTGGTGCAGTGCCGTAAGGTTCTCCACCATAACTATATACTGAACCATCTGTGAAATTATAAATAAAATCAATAGTGAAGGGCCATTCGTAACTCCCATTAAAATTCGAGTCCGCCGTTGCCCATACAGAAAGAGTTATTGTACTACCGGGAATAAAAAAATTATGTTGTGTATTAACAGAATAAAAATCTCCTGCACCACCTGCATTTTCTATAACATAAGGTGAAAAACTAGGATTATTTTTAATAACTATATTACAATTATTTTGTGGTATTCCGGGTCCGACACCTCCCCCCAAACTTCCATTTTGTAATAAATTTACTCCAGAAGTAGTATTAAGTCCGATAGGTATAATATCTTTTGTGCTATTCCACATTTCAAACAATCTATCTATTTGTGCCTGTTCTCCACCCGGTAATAGTTCAGTAATTTCTGTTTCAATGTTATCCGTTAATATTTTTCTACTTAATTTTCTTTTACCTACACCTACTGGTAGAAATTGACTTGTATTATCTGATATGTTATATAAATTACCTGAATTTTTAAATGGTCTAAAATTTCTACTTGTAAAATAGGCTTCAACATCCGAAGGAGTTGCATCTTGACCAAAATGTGCTGACATACTAGGATATTTTTCTTGCCAATTTGGTATATTAAACAATCTCAACAAAGAATCTGGTGCTAAAATTATACTTTCTCTTCCTAAGATTTTTACATACGGACATGCAAAAGGTAGCCAACCCCATTGTGCTTGACTTGAATCAACTAAGTCTATAGATATATGTTCTGCTGGTTCAGCACCATTAAGTTGATAAGCTATATGGTCTATAATATAAACATCATCTGATTGACTTGAAAACTCATCATCAAACACAACAAAAAGTTCATTTGTTTTTCTTCCTTGAAATACTCTTCCTTCTTTTAAAGTTTTTTGAAAAACACCACCTGCATTTTGCATCCAGTTATGTTGATGTGAAGGGTGTCGTGGTAAAGTGTTTGTTTGATTATCTGCTATTAATTGCATTAAGATTGTAACAACATCTTCTCGTGATGCAATAGACCATAACTCAACATCACTCATATCAATAATTCCGTCTTGATTTAAATCATAATCTTCAAAATATTGAGGTTGTGCTACTTCTGGGGGATATAAAGTATGTTCTAAACCACTTACTTCTTTTTGTATATTAGTAAGATAATTTGGAAACTTTGTTAACTCATTAGCAATGTATTCTGCAATCCTATCTTTGTAGGCATTGAAAGTTTTTAAGTCAACATAAGGATTTCCGTATATACTTTGTGTCATTATTATCTCACTAATTTAAATTCAAAATCATTATCATATATTCTTTCTTGACCATCATCATATTTAACTTTTATCAATACTTTATAAGTTCTATCAGGATAAAACCCATTCATATACTCGATAAAATAATTACTCTTAGTGTCACACGATAATTTTGAATTATCTGAAAAGTCAATAACCTTTTCTCCCGTCGCAACATCAACTATTGCATAAGAACCACTTTCTTCTGGTATATAAGAACCAGAAGTTGTATTGTATGAATTTGTAAAACTTTTTTGTATAAATTGTTTTCTAGCTCCAATTCTAAATTTAGGTTTATCTGTTTCTCTATATTTATCTTGCCAACCAATAGTATAAATAAAATTATCTGTATTCCCGGAAACATCTAACTCTGATAAAGACCCCGTATTTAAACCATTACTACCAGTATAACTTGTATGGCCGGCCCAACGAACTTCTATTCTTGGTGCATAGATTGTGTGTGTATCTTTTCCGAAAAATTTAAGTTTACCAAATGTTGAAGAATCTGTTTCTTGACTACCACTAAATCTAATTAACATTCCGTAGTTATCAATAGAACTATCTAACCACATATTTACCATATCAGTAACATTAACTTCAATATCTGGTGATTCATTTGAAAAAGATTGAACTGAAGAACTACCCACACTTGTTATGGTGCCACCGGCAGAAGACCAATTTACTTCCGAAGAACCTTCAGGATAACTTGTATTTTTCCAACTACACCCATTTGTCGTTTTAGGGTCA
>MDSZ01040806.1_pt1 | contig 13108 bp, 13 predicted proteins | sample 811201 | NCBI WGS metagenome assembly MDSZ01 (sample SAMN05326647, study PRJNA326480) | marine metagenome | isolation source: seawater | place: Indian Ocean: North | collected 2010
TAGAAATTCCAAAAGAGAAATTAGTAGTTATAACTGGCCTATCTGGTTCAGGAAAATCGTCTTTAGCTTTTGATACAATATATGCTGAAGGACAAAGAAGGTATGTTGAAAGCCTTTCCTCATATGCGAGACAATTTTTAGATAAAATGAAAAAACCCAATGTGGATTTTATTGAAGGTTTAAGTCCAGCTATTTCAATTGAACAGAAAAATACTTCTAAAAATCCTAGATCAACTGTAGCAACTGTAACTGAAATTTATGACTATATGAGAGTGTTATTTGCTAGAGTTGGTATACCCTATTCACCTTTCACCGGAAAACCGATTAGATCACAGCCAATAAGTGAAATGGTTGATAAAATTCAAAAACTACCAAAAAATAACACTATTTATCTTCTTGCACCCATTGTGAGAGGTAGAAAGGGTGAATATAAAAAAGAAATTTTGAATTATAAAAAAAGAGGTTTTTCAAAAATAAAAGTTGATGGCAAGTATCTTAATATTGATGAATTTCCTAATTTAAATAAAAAATTAAAACATGATATTTCAATTATAGTTGATAGAATAATTTTAAATTCAAAATTAGGTAATAGATTAGCTGATAGTGTTGAAACTGCTGTAAATCTATCTGATGGTTTGTTAGTGGTAGAATATGAGAATGAAACTTTACCTAAAAAATTAAGAAAAAGAGAATCAATCACATTTTCATCAAAGTTTTCATGTCCAGAAAGCGGTTTTACAATTGAAGAGATAGAACCTAGATTATTTTCTTTTAATTCTCCATTTGGTGCCTGCGAAGAGTGTGAGGGAATAGGACATAATCTTAATGTAGACCCTAATTTAGTTGTGTCAGATCCGAAAAAAAGTCTGCAAGATGGGGTGATTGAACCATGGGCAAAATCAACATCTCTCTATTATGCGCAAACTTTAGCTTCTTTAGCAAAACATTATAAAATTTCGTTATCAGATCCATGGAAAAAAATACCTAAAAAGGTGCAAGAAATTATTTTGTATGGATCTGACGATGATGAAATTAAATTTTCTTATGATGACGGTTATGAAGCATACACAACAAAAAAAACATTTGAAGGAGTTATAAATAATTTAGAAAGAAGATATTTAGAAACTGATAGTGAGTGGAAAAGAGAGGAAATTTCACAATATCAAAGTGAAACTGATTGTGAAAAGTGTAAAGGAATGAGATTAAAAGATGAAGCGCTATGCGTAAAGATTAATAATTTAAATATAAGTGAGGTTACACAAAAATCAATTGATGAAGCTCAAATATGGTTTGCAAATTTAGAAAAAGTTTTTAACGAGAGAGAAAATAAAATAGCCCAACATATTTTGAAAGAAATAAATGAGAGATTAAATTTTCTCTTAAATGTTGGGCTAAACTATCTTACTTTATCAAGAGAGTCAGGCACATTATCTGGAGGGGAAGCACAAAGAATCAGATTAGCTTCTCAAATAGGATCAGGACTTACTGGTGTTTTATATGTTTTAGATGAACCCTCAATAGGACTACATCAAAGAGATAATAAGAAACTTATTACAGCTTTAAAAAAATTGAGAGATTTAGGTAACACAGTAATTGTTGTTGAACATGATATTGAAACAATGGAAAGTTCAGATCATATTATTGATATTGGTCCCGAAGCTGGTTTAAAGGGTGGTGAAATAATTGCAGAGGGAGAAGTAAAAGAAATAATTAAAAATGAAAAAAGCATCACTGGAAATTATTTATCCGGAAAAAAGTATATTCCTGTACCTAAGAAAAGAAGGATAGCTAAAAATGGAAGATTCATTGAGATTAGCGGTGCAAGTGGAAATAATTTAAAGAAAGTAAATTTAAAAATACCCGTTGGTACTTTTACTTGTGTTACTGGAGTATCTGGCAGTGGTAAATCTACTTTAATTCTCCATACGCTTTACAATGCTTTTAACTTAATTCTTAATAAAAATAAAAGTAGAAAAGTTCCAAAAGCATTTACTGGTTTTAAAGGTACTGAACTAATTGATAAGATTATTGATATAGACCAATCTCCTATTGGAAGAACGCCAAGATCGAATCCAGCAACATATACTGGTGCTTTTGGACCAATAAGGGAGTGGTTTGCAGGTTTACCAGAATCTAAGGCAAGAGGTTACAAAGTTGGAAGATACTCATTTAACGTTAAAGGTGGAAGATGTGAAACTTGTGAGGGTGATGGAGTACTAACCTATGAAATGCATTTTTTACCTGATGTATTTATACCTTGCGACACTTGTAAAGGAGCTAGATATAATAGAGAAACATTGGAAATAAGATTCAAAAATAAAAATATAGCTGATGTTTTAGATATGACAGTCGATGAAGGTTGTGAATTTTTTGAAAATATTCAAAGCATTAAGTCTAAATTAATTACACTTAAACATGTTGGTCTTGGTTATATGAAAATCGGTCAGCAAGCTACTACACTTTCTGGAGGAGAAGCCCAAAGGATAAAACTTGCAAAAGAGTTATCAAAAAGACCTACTGGTAGAACTTTGTATATACTTGATGAACCTACAACTGGGCTACATTCTCACGATATAAAAAAATTACTAGAAATATTACAAGCATTTGCAAACACAGGTAACACTGTTGTTGTGATCGAACATAATCTAGATGTTATTAAGACCGCAGATCACATAATTGATATGGGTCCAGAAGGAGGCATAAATGGAGGAAGAATAATTGCTGAAGGAACACCTGAAAAAGTCTCATCAATTAAAGACAGTTATACTGGCAAATTCATTAGAGAAATATTGGGAAATACATCAATGAAAAAAACTGCCTGATAAAGAAATTTATGATATAAAGAATCATGACCAATATATTACAATCTCTTTCAAAAACAGTTCACTTATCAATCGGAATTGCCATACTGCTACTCGTTGGCTTGCACTTTTTTGGAGATGGTTTTGTTTTTGATAGATATTTTTTCAGTTGGTTATTTAGATATTTACATGTGCTAACAGGTATAATGTGGATTGGTTTATTGTGGTATTTCAATTTCGTACAAATTCCATCAATGCCAAATATCCCGGATGAACAAAAACCAGCAATTGGAAAAGTGATAGCTCCTAAAGCATTATTTTGGTTCAGGTGGGCAGCTCTTGGTACAATTATTACTGGTCTTATAGTATCTTATTTACAAGGATATGTTCATCAAGCTATGATTTTAGGTTTTGGAAGTGGAGATCCAAAAACAACTGCAATAGGAATTGGTATGTGGTTAGGAATTATAATGGCTTACAATGTTTGGTTTGTGATTTGGCCTAATCAAAAAAAAGCCCTGGGTATGATTGATTGTTCACCAGAAGAAAAAGCAAAATCCGCAAAAACTGCTATGATATTTTCGAGAACAAATACTTTACTATCTTTTCCAATGTTGCTTTCGATGGTAGCAGCTCAAAATCTTTACTAAATTAAGGAACAATCTTTTCTTCCTCTTTTTCAAGAGTTTTATAACTTACTTTAAAATATTTGAGTATCGGTGAAGCAACAAAAATGGATGAATATGTACCAATCAAAACTCCTAGTATCATCGCAAATGAAAATCCTCTTAAAATCTCTCCTCCAAGAATATAGATAGAAAATAGAGCTAGCAGTGTTGTTACAGAAGTAATTATTGTCCTTGATAAAGTCTCATTTATTGAAAGATTAGCTATTTCATCAATACTTATTTTAGTATATTTATTTAAATTTTCTCTTATTCTGTCATATATTACCACTGTATCATTCATTGAATAACCCACTATAGTAAGTACTGCTGCAATAATTGATAAATTTATCTCTAAAGACAATATCGAAAAAATCCCTAGAGTTATTGTTACATCGTGAAATAAAGCTATTATAGATCCAACACTAAATTGCCACTCAAATCTAATCCAAATATAAAAAAGCATTGCAGTCAAAGCTAAAGTTATTGCTATTATTGATGACTCTAATAACTCCGCACTAACTTTTGGCCCAACACTTTCGACTCTTCTAAAGTTTATCTCAGAATTCAAATTATCACTTAATTTTTTTTTAATTTTTGGAATTAAATTATTGTTTGTATTTTTTTGCTCTATTTTAATTAAATAATCTCCCTCTTTGCCAAATTTTTTTACATTTATATCTCCTAGATTCATTGTGTTCAATGAGGATCTAATTGAAGAAGCTTCAACTTTATTATCTACTCTTAGCTCGATTAATGTACCACCTTTAAAATCAATTCCATAATTTAGTCCTTTAAAATAAATAAAAAAAATACTAACCGCAAAAAATGAAATAGATAAAATATTTGCTAGTTTAAATTTAGATACAAAATCAATGTTTATTTTATTCATATTTTTATTTCTTTATTGGTATTTTTAAAAACTATTATTGAAGTCAAGTGTCTTGCCAAATAATAAGCTGTAAATAAAGTTGTCACAATTCCAATGCCTAATGTTATTGCAAACCCTTTTACTGGTCCTGAACCAAAAGCAAATAATATTAAAGCAGCTATAAGAGTTGTTATGTTTGCGTCTAAAACCGTTATTTTTGCCCTTTTGTAACCAATATCAAAAGCAAATATTGCTGATTTTTCTGTTTTGAGTTCTTCTTTTATTCTCTCAAATATAAGGACATTAGCATCTACTGCCATACCAACGGTCAGAATAATACCAGCTATACCTGGTAAAGTTAATGTTGCTTCTAAAATTGTGAGAATTCCTACTAACATTGTTAAATTTGCTATCAATGCTAAATTGGCCACTAATCCAAAAATTCTATATTTTAAAAACATAAAAATTATTACCAAAATAAAACCAATAATTAGTGATAAAATTCCCGATTTTATTGAGTCTTCGCCTAGATCCGGTCCTACTGTTCTTTCTTCAACTATGTTAATTGGTGTTGGCAAAGCTCCTGACCTTAATAATAAAGCAAGATCTGTTGCTTCTTGAAAGTTAAAATTACCTGAGATTACTCCACTACCAGATGTAATAGCTTCGTTAATAGTTGGTGCACTTATTATTTTATCATCTAAGACTATAGCTAATCTTTTTCCGACATTATTTGTAGTAGTTTTTCCAAATTTAAGAGCGCCGATTCTATCAAGAGTGAAGTGTACATTTGGCTGATTACTTTGATTGCTTAATCTTGGCTGTGCATCTACAAGATTTTCACCACTCATTATTATTCTTTTGCTGACATTAAGTTCTTCACCAGTATCTGAAATCATTTTCTCTATACCAAATTCATTATTTTCAGAAACTAACCTAAAATTTAGTTGGGCAGTTTTACCTAATAATGTTTTAATTCTTGATGGGTCCTTTAATCCAGGTAATTCTACTAAAATTCTTTTTTCTCCCCTTTGTAATATAGTTGGTTCTTTCGTGCCTATATCATCTATTCTCCTTCTTACAATTTCAATCGATTGTTTAATAGCAGCATTATTTATCGTTAGTGAACCATATTTTGAAAATACTATTTCAATTTTTTTACTTTCAATTTCTTTTAGCTCAAGTTCAAACGCATTATATTTATCTATATAAGGATTGATTTCATTATTTTGTTTTTTTAAAAATAAATTTTTGAATTTTTCTAAATTGTTAATTTCAAAAATTATACTAGCGTTTTTAATGATAAAATTTTTATAATTTAAATTATTCTCTTTTAAAAACTTTTTTAACGGTATTACCTTAGCTTGAATTCTTTCTTTAATTAAAGGTTCAGAGTCGATTTCTAATAATAAATATGAGCCACCTTGTAGGTCTAAACCTAGATTGACCTTTTTGTCTATAAATTTGTTATCATCATTTTGAAAATTTAAAATTGTAAATATTGAGATTAAAAAAAAAGTAAGATAAATAAAAAAAATACTTATTTTAGAGAAATTAAGCACGTTAAAGAATTACTTCTTTACTTCTTCTTTTTTAAGTAAGCTGGTTATAGTTGATCTAATAACTTGTACTCTTACATCATTTGATATCATAACTTCAATTCTATCATCCTCCATTACTCTATCAACAGTGCCGATTATTCCTCCTGATGTAATAACCTCATCACCTCTTTTTAAAGACTCCACCATAGCTTTGTGATCTTTTGCTCTTTTTTGCTGTGGTCTTATTAAGAAAAAGTAAAATATTACAAAAATTAATATTAAAGGAATAAATTGTGCTAAACCTTGTCCGTCCATAAAAGATAATTATAATAAATGTCTTTGATAAACAAGGGAATAATAATTAAATTTTATCTAAATTATTCATATATTTTTTCAGGACTTTTGGAATAGTCACAGAGCCGTCCTGATTTTGATTATTTTCTAATAATGCTATCATTAATCTTCCAACTGCTAATCCTGAGCCATTTAAAGTGCCAACAAATTCATTTGTATTTTGGTCTTTAAATTTGGCACCCATTCTTCTGGATTGAAAAGTTCCACAAGAAGAGCAGCTTGAAATCTCTCTATATTTGTTTTCTGATGGTATCCAGACTTCAATATCAAAAGTTTTTTCTGCACTGAATCCCATATCTCCAGTGGATAGAAGAACTATTTGATAAGGAATTTCAAGTTTTTTTAGTATTTGTTCTGCGCAATTCAACATACGATCAAGCTCAGATTTACAATTCTTTGGTTCGACTATGCTGACAAGTTCTACTTTGTAGAATTGATGTTGTCTCATCATACCTTTTGTATCTTTGCCATAACTTCCTGCTTCTTTTCTAAAACAAGGTGTAGATGCAACAAATCTCATTGGTAAATTTGTTTTATTCAAAATAGTTTTTCTTACTAAATTAGTTAGCACTACTTCTGCTGTTGGTATTAAAAATCTTCTTTGTTCAGTATTTTCATATTTAATTTCAAATTGATCTTCCTCAAATTTTGGTAATTGACCTGTTCCAAACATAACATCCTCGTTTACAATTAATGGTGGAGAGATTTCTTTATATTGAAATTCCGATGTATGAGTATCTAGCATAAAATTTATTAAAGCTCTTTCAAGTAAAGCAATTTTATCTTTTAGTATGACAAATCTTGATCCTGATAATTTTATTGAATTATCAAAATCAATCATCTCTCTTGTATTATCTATCTCTACATGAGATTTAGGTTTAAAAGAAAACTTTTTAATTGTTCCATCTTGCTTAATTAATTTATTCGACGTTTCGTCTCTTCCAATTGGAACATCATCTAAGGCAATATTTGGCAAAAAAGATAACAATTCATTTAATTTTTTTTGAGTTTCGAATTGTTTTTTGGATATTTTTGAAATCATTTCAGATATTTTTTTTGACTCCTCAAAATTAGATTTATTTTTTGATTTAGAAAGTATTTTTTTTTCTTGCTCGCATTTTTCTTTTTGTGTAATTAGACTCCTGTTTTCTTCATCTAATTTTTTAAATTTTTCGTCTTGGAAATCTATATTTCTCTCTAAGAATTTCTTTTTATAATAGTTTATATCATTTCTTAATTGTTTAATATTATGCATCTTCTAAATCATATTTTTTTTTTTTTTCTGTAAATCTTACTGTAAATATAGATAATTCATAAAGTAATAACAAAGGTATTGCTAGTCCAACTTGTGTAATTGGATCTGGAGGAGTTAAAATTGCAGCTATTGCAAAAATAATTACAATTACGTATCTTCTTCTATTTTTTAAATATTCAGAATTTACAACCCCAACTCTAGCAAGTAAATTGAGTAGAATTGGCAATTGAAAACTTAATCCAAAAGCAAAAATTAACCTCATTATTAATGATAGATATTCATTAACTTTTGCTTCTAGTTGAATGGGCAAAGTTGTCTTGGAACCTAATGTCTCAAAAGATAAAAAAAACTTTATTGCTAGCGGCATTACTAAGTAATACACAAGAAGTCCTCCTAATAAAAATAATAATGGAGTTGAAACTAAATAAGGTAAAATTGCTTTTTTTTCATTCTTATAAAGACCTGGTGCAATAAATTTATATATTTGGATTAATAAAACAGGACTACCTAAGAAAATTGATGCAAAAAAAGCTACTTTTATATAAGTTATAAATGTTTCATGTAAAGCTGTAAAAATTAAACGTCTTGAATTTAGATCATCTTTAACTGCATTAGAGTATGGTTCAACTAAAAAATTGTAGATATCTTCAGCAAATATATATGCAAAGATAAAAACTATAAAAATAAATATTAAAGATTGAAGCAACCTTGTTCTTAGCTCTACAAAATGACTTGTAAATGAATTACTATCAGCCATCTTTTTTATTATTTTTTTTATTTTCAGTGATATCTATGATTTTATCCTCTAAATCAATATCTTCAGTGACAGAAGAGACATCTTTTTGAAAATTACTTAATGCATTCTTAATTTTAGCAAAGTATGTGCCAATTTTTTTAAGTGCTATTGGAAACTCTTTTGGACCTAGAACTAATATTGCAATAATTACTACAGACAATATCTCTAACCATCCAATTTGAGGCATTTTGATTATTTATTTTCTGAATCAGAATTGTCTGACTTTGAGTTATCTTCTTGATTATTGATGTTGCTATCATCGGACATTCCCTTTTTAAAACTTTTGATACCTTTAGCAACATCACCCATTAAGCTTGAAATTTTACCTCTTCCAAATAGTAAAACAACAAGTACTACTACAATCGCTATTTGCCAGAAACTAATTCCCATAATTAATAATTATATACATCAAAAAGGTTTAAATAAATATATTTATTTTTCTTCCTCTGGAGCCTTTTTAAGAGCATCATCTATATCTTCATAGATATTCTGCTTTTCTGATAAAGATTGCTCTTTAAAAAACTTACCTGTTCCAAAGATTGATTTATCTATACTAGAAGTATCAATTAATCCAGCTGAACCAAGCTCTTCTATGGTAGGAAGGTCTGATATTTTTTGTATGTTGAAATGATTTAAAAAATTTTCAGTTGTTATATACTGTATAGGTCTACCTGGAACATCCTTTCTTCCAGCAGGTCTTACCCAATCCAATTCTAATAATATTTCTAAGGTATTAGTTGCAAAGGCAACTCCTCTTATCTCCTCTATTTCAGCCCTTGTAACTGGCTGATGGTAAACTATTATTGCGAGGGTTTCGATAGTTGCTTTCGATAACTTTCTTTGAGTAGATTTTTGTAATAACATTAATTTGGACAAATCATCGGCAGTTCTGAAAGACCATTTATTTTTAATGCATACTAAATTAATCCCCCTTTTTTTATAAGTTTCTTTAATGTTTTTTAATACTTTAATTACATTGACATTTGTTTCTAATCTTTTTTCAATAGTTTCAACATCAAGAGGTTCAGAAGCAGCAAAGAGTATCGCCTCAACCTGGCGTTCTATTTTTGAAGTTTTGTTAGGAAAAGAAATTATATTATTTTTACTTTTCATTTAATTATTTTTTCTCACAAAAATTTTTTCGAATAGGTTTTTTTGTTTAATTTCAATCAAGCCTTCTTTTGTTAATTCCAGGCTAGCAGCAAATATGCCAGATTTACCAGTTTTTTTTAAATTTGTATTCAAATAAGTTTCAGGAACTAATTCGTCGATATTTCTCCATTCAGTAATTTGATTTATCTTTTTTTGAATATGTTTAATACCTTCTTCGGTAGTGAGAACTGGTAATTTTGGAATATTTAACTTTTGAAATGTTTTTGTTATCTGAATTCTGGCATAAGTTTTTAAAAGTTCATATAATGAAATATCATATATTGGTGAATTAACCGATCTGATGCCACCTTTCATTCCCCTTGTATAAATATGTACGCCAAGTCTTTTTTTATTTAACATTTGATCTGATAAAATTCTTATTAATTCTAATTTTTTTAATTGTAACTTTAATCTTTCAGCAACTTCAATCGCATTAAATTCATCATTTTCCTCTTCAGGAAGCAGTAATTTTGATTTTAGATAAGCAAGCCAAGTTGCCATTAATAAAAATTCAGATGCTGTTTCTAGATTAATATCTTTTTTTTCTTTTATAAATACCAAGAATTGATCTGCTAATTTGGTAATTGAAATTTCAGTAAGGTTTACTTTTTGAGATTTTGCTAAATCTAATAGGACTTCTAAAGGTCCACTAAAATTTGGTATATCTACTGATATTTGGTTTTGGTTTTGTGATTCCATTCGAATATTTTATCTTAAAAAACGATAAAATTCTGATGTTTTTTTTGCAGTAAATTTATCAATTATAGGTAATGTTTTTAACAACTTATAAGACTCTTTGTATTTCCCGGCACAATATAACACTAAATTACAACCTGCCATTAATGATTTTTTTGCATTAAATTCTATGTCAGAGCTTAATGCCTTCATTGAAATATCATCAGAGATTAAAATCCCTTTGAAACCTATTTTTTTTCTGATTATGTTTTTTATTATTTTTTTTGATAAAGTAGCTACGTTGTCTTTATCAATTTTTGAATATAGAACATGAGCTGTCATTGCAAATAAAGATTTGTTAGCTTTAAATGGTTTAAAATCTTTATTTTCTAAATTTTTTTGATTAAGTTTAACTTTTGGTAATTCAATATGACTATCAACGCTAGCACAGCCATGACCGGGTATATGCTTTATAACTGTCGCTACTTTATTTAATTTATAGTGTTTAACGCAAATATCACCTAATTTTTTTACAATTTTTGAATTTCTCGAGAAACTTCTATTTAAAATTATTTTATGTGTATTATTTCTTAAAACATCTAAGACAGGCACTGTATTAATATTTATTCCAATCCCTTTTAAAATTCCTGTTAAATTGTTTATATAAACCTTATATAAATTAACAGCAACTTCAGGGTTTTGGGAGTATAATTCACCCAATTTTTTTGGGGAAAATTTATGTTTTAAAATTTTTGATAACCTTGAAACTGAACTACCTTCTTCATCTATTAAAACAGGAAAATTTTTATCTTTTGTCAATTTTCTAATATTTTTGATTAAATTTGTAATTTGTGTCAAATTATTAATGTTTCTTTTAAATAATATTATGCCCCAAGGTTTTTCATTTTTAAAAAGTTTTTTTTCATTTTTTGATAATTTTGTTCCTTTAATACTTATAATAATTGCTTTTTTTTTCATTTTTTAATTAGAAGATCCCAAAATTTTCTTGGTTGATCATCTTTGATAATTTCAGAAAAAGTCGAGTTAAATTCTATTACACTCTCAGTATCATTTTTTAAAAGAGGAACATCTATAATTTTTTTACTTATTATATTGTCAATTTCAGATCTATTAAGTTCAATGATTTTTGTATTTTCCTGGGATATATAATGATTAATTACAAGATAAAAGTAAACGAAGAATAACAAAAGTAATAAAATATTAAAAAATTTCCCCATTACATTTTTTCTGGTAAAGAGACACCTAAGATTCCCATCCCATTTTTTATTACTATTGCGATAAGATAAACGAAAGCTAAAGAGTCTTCTTTTTTAATTTTACCGTTCTGTATAAATCTAAATTTATTATCCTCGTTACCCTTGCTCCAATATGAATGAAATAATGTTGATAATTCATATAAATAAAAAGGAATCTTATGAGGTTCTAATTTATTGGCCGCTGACTCAATTATTTTGGGCCATTCAAATATTTTTCTTAATATTTTTTCTTCATATTCATTTGGCTTAAATGTTTCAGAATTAATTAAAATTTGATCATTCAAACTAATTTTAAGTGTTCTAATAATAGAATTGATCCTAGCATAGGCATATTGAACATAAAAAACAGGATTATCTTTTGTTTTTTCCTTTACTTTTTCGAAATCAAAATCAAGCTCTACATCATTGCTTCTGTTTAACATCATAAATCTTATTGAGTCTTTATCTACTTCATTTAATAAATCTTGAGCGGAAATAAAATCACCTGCTCTCTTTGACATTTTAAATGGTTTTCCATTTTTATAAAGTTTCACTAACTGACAAACTTTACAATTTAACTTTACTTTTTTATCAGATATCGCAGATACCGCAGCACTAATTCTTTTAATGTATCCAGTATGATCTGCTCCAAGAATGTTTATTAAATTGTCATATTTTCTATTTATCTTATCTGAGTGATAAGCAACATCATTTGCAAAATAAGTCCATGATCCATCATCTTTTTGTAAAGCTCTATCTGTATCATCTCCAAATTGTGATGATTTGAATATAAGTCTTTTTATTTTTTTCCAATTTTTTGGCGTTTCACCTTTAGGAGGATCAAGATACCCTTCCTTTACAAAATTTTTAGTTTTAAGTTGTTCAACTGCTTTATTTACTAAGTCTTTTTTAACAAGATCAGTTTCTGAAAAAAAATTATCATGTTCTATACCAAGTTTTTTTAAATCATCTTTAATTAAATTCATTGAACCCATTAAAGACAGTTTTTTTAATTCATCAAAACAATCATTAAAATTTTCAACATTAATATTTTTATTATTTTTAATAATCTCTCCAGCAATTTCTTTTACATAGTCACCTGGATATAAATTTTCTTTTAAAATAAATTTTTCTTTAAATTTAATTTCTCTTATTCTTAGATAAACTGACTTTACAAAATTCCTAATTTGATTTCCGTAATCATTTATATAGTACTCTTTGACTACTTTATTTCCGTTAAATAATAATAAGTTAGATAAGACATCTCCAAAGACTGCTCCTCTACAATGGCCAACATGCATAGGACCCGTTGGATTCGCTGAGACAAATTCTATATTATAGGTCTTGTTTGATTTTTTTGATCCATAGGTATCTTTGTTCTTCAGTATATTATTGATATTTAAAACAAACCCATCTTTTGAAAATTTAATATTCAAGAACCCGGGACCAGCTATATCAATTTCTTTGAAATGATTTATATTTTTCAGTAATAAATCTTTAATATCTTTGGCTAAATTAATTGGGTCAACTTTATTAGATTTAGCTAAAACTAAAGAAACATTAGTCGATAAATCGTAATTAAATTGATCAGGAGGAACTTCTAAATTAATATTATCTAGATTTTCCAAAATTGATAATCTTAAAATTTTTTTATTATCTAAAATAATCTTATTTATTTTTGATAAATAATTTTCAAATATATTCATTTAATTTTTTTATATAAATTTATTGCATATCTATCA
>MDSZ01193620.1_pt1 | contig 13107 bp, 12 predicted proteins | sample 811201 | NCBI WGS metagenome assembly MDSZ01 (sample SAMN05326647, study PRJNA326480) | marine metagenome | isolation source: seawater | place: Indian Ocean: North | collected 2010
AATTTTTACTAAAACTAATGCGGATACTGAAGGTCGGATTATTAACGAAATGATTGATGAATATGTATCTTTAAATCCAAATACTTCAATTTCATTTACTTCTTTAGGGCAAATCAGATATTTAAGTGCTTTAAAATATATTTCTGCAGTCGCAGGTAATTCATCAAGTGGTATTATTGAAACACCCACATTTAAAGTCCCAACTGTAAATATTGGGGATAGAGAAAAGGGTCGTATAAGAGCAAAAAATATAATTGATTGTCAGCCAACTTTTTCTGAGATTAAAAGCGCTTTAGAAGTTGCTTTATCAAATACTTTTAGAAAAGGTCTTTATAAAATGCCCCAACCTTATGATAGACCTAATACCTCTCTAAATATTACAAAGGTTTTAAAAAAGATAAAGTTGCCTAATACAACTAAAAAAGAGTTTTTTGATTCTAAAGGTAATTATTAATGTTTGATTTTGAAGATTTCCTGATTAGTCCTGATAAAACAATTTTCTTAGTTATTGAAAAAATAAATAGAAACAAAAAGCAGTTTGTTTTTGTTACTGATGAAAATAGAAAATTATTAGGAGTTATTACAGATGGAGATTTAAGACGAGGAATGATAAATGGATACAAAGTTGAGGATCAATTATCGAAAATAATGAATAATAACCCTTTTAAGGCATCTATAAATGATAATAAAACAGAAATAATAAGAAAAATGCGTGAAAAAAAAATTAAACAATGTCCTATTTTAGACTCAGATAATTCTATTATTTCAATTCAATTTGAAGATTCTAGTAATCTAATTATAAATCAAGAAAATTTAGTTGTTATTATGTCTGGTGGCAGAGGTTCTCGGTTAATGCCATTAACTAAAGATAAACCCAAACCATTAATTGAAATAAATGGAAAACCAATTTTAGAGACCATCATTAATAAATTAGTTAAATTTGGATATAGGAAAATTATTTTATCAGTAAACTATAAATCAAGATTGCTAGAAGATTATTTTGGGGATGGTTCTAAATTTGGAGTCCAGATCGATTATATTAAAGAAGAAAAACCACTAGGTACTGCTGGTTCTTTAAGCTTAATCAAAAGAAATATTGATAAGCCATTTATTGTGATGAATAGTGATCTTGTAACTGATTTGAATTATTTTGATTTATTGGAATATCATAAGAAAACTAATTCAAAAGCTACCATGTGTATAAAAAATATAAAATTTGAATTACCTTATGGTGTAATTAAAACTAAAGACTCTAAATTAATTGATATTCAAGAAAAACCTTTTCACGAACATAGTATAAATGCAGGTATTTATGTATTAAATCCAGAAATATTAAATTTTATTCCTAAAGATATTTTTTTTGATATGACTGATTTATTTAACTCACTAATTGATCAAAAATTAGAAATAAGCACATTTCCAATTTTTGAAAATTGGCATGATATAGGCAGTATAAAAGATTTAGAAAAAATTAATAAAGATGAATATTAAAAATAAAAAAGTTCTTGTAACTGGTGCTGATGGTTTTATTGGAAGCCACTTAGTAGAAAAATTAGTTAGTACGGGCTGTGAAGTCAAAGCTCTTGTTTTTTATAATTCATTTAATTCTTGGGGGTGGCTTGATACATTACCTGAGGAAGTGATAAAAAAAATTGATGTTGTATCTGGAGATATTCGAGACAGTAGCTTGATTGAAACGACTATGGCAGAATGTGATATTGTTTATCATCTTGCTGCTTTAATAGGCATTCCTTATTCATATGTTGCTCCAAACTCTTATGTTGAAACAAATATTGTAGGTACCCTTAATATTTTAGAGTCTGCTAAAAAACTAAAAACAGATAGGCTGTTAATTACCTCAACTTCCGAAGTTTATGGCACAGCTCAATATACTCCAATAGATGAAAAACATCGTTTTCAGGGTCAATCACCATATAGTGCCAGTAAAGTAGGAGCTGATAGACTTGCTGAGTCTTATTTTAGATCATTTAATGTTCCTTTATCTATAGTCAGACCTTTTAATACCTATGGTCCTAGACAATCTGCAAGAGCAATCATCCCAACCATTATAACGCAGATACTACTTGGTAAAAAAAAAATAAAATTGGGAAATCTAAACACTACAAGAGACCTTAATTTTGTAGATGATATTGTCAGTGGTTTTATTGAAATTTCAAAAAGTAGCAAAACAATTGGAGAAGAAATAAATATATCAAGTGGAAAAGAGATCAGCATGGCAGATCTTGCAAAAAAAATTATTAAAATTTCTAAAAAAGATGTTTCCATTATTTCAGAAAAAAAAAGAATTAGACCAAAAAATTCTGAAGTAGATAGATTAATTGGAGACTCAAGTAAATTAAAGAACTTGACTAAATGGAAATCTCAAACAACCTTAGATGAAGGGCTGCTCAAAACATATAATTGGTTCAAAGATCAGAATAATTTATCTAGATATAAAGGGATAATTTATAATATTTGATAAGGTTCATTTTTAACTTTTTATTCTATAATGCCTAAGTTTAAATAAATGAAAAATATTTTGATCACAGGTTCTAATGGCTTTATAGGTAGAAATTTATATGAAAGATTAATTCTTGAAAAAGAAACAAAAGTTTATTGTGTAGATACTAAAAAAATTAAAAGAAAAAATTATGTAAATTGCAATTTATCATCTTATAAATCCACAGTTGATATCATAAAAAAGATACAACCAAATGAAATATATAATATGGCTGGAAGTTTTACCAATTCTTACAAAAAAGACTTTAAAAATAATTTTATTATTAGCAAAAATATTTTAGATGCAGTCAAATTTCTAAAAAAAAAAGTGAGAGTTTTATTAGTTGGAAGTGCATCAGAATATGGAAATGTTAGCAGTTTCGATAATCCCATAAAAGAACATCAAAAATTAAATCCCTACAATATTTATGGATTTTCCAAATCTCTTCAATCAAATCTTATGAATTTATATTGTAACCTATATGGATTAGATATTGTTATGGGTAGACCATTTAATATTTATGGAAATGGTATCTCCAAATCACTATTACCAGGCAAAATATATGAAGAAATAAATAATTTTAAAAAAGGAAAAATTAAAAAAATTGAACTAGGTAACTTAGATAGCGTCAGAGATTACATACATATTGATTTGGTTATTGATCAGTTAATTAGAGTTATGAAATTTGGTCATAATAATGAAACTTACAATATTGGTACTGGAAAACCCCAAACCACAGAATCGTTTTTGAAGAAAATATTAAAATCACAAGAACTAAGTTTCGAGATAATTAAAATAACCAAAAAAAAGTACAAATCTATTGATCCTTCAGTTATATATGCTGATATAAATAAGATTAATAAACTGAGGAATAAAAAATGACAAATTCTTTGCATTTTGGAAAAATTAATATCGATAAAAATAATTCAGTAGTAACGATTGCTGAAGCTGCGGTTGAGCACTTAGGTAGTTTGAAAGTGGCTATGAGAATGGCAGACTCTGCAAAAAAAGCTGGAGCTGATATTATCAAATATCAAATGCATATTCCCAAAAAAGAAATGCTTGAGGGTAAAATTAAGTTTTGGGGAGGGAGTTTGGATGAAATATTAGAAAATTATAATTTATCAATTAAAGATCACGAGTTTTTAATTAATTATTGTAAAGAAATTGACATTCAGTATCTCTGTACTCCATTTTGTCCTGAAGCTGTTGAAATTTTAGATGAAATTGGAGTGGAGGCTTTCAAAACTGGTTCTGGGGAAATGATGAATTTCCCATTAATGGAAAAAATAGCACAAACCAAAAAGCCAGCAATAATATCTACAGGAATGAGTACTTTAGAAGAAATTGAAGAAACAGTCTCTTTTCTTAAAGAATTAAATTCAAATTTTATGATAATGAACTGTACTTCTATTTATCCCGCTCCCTATGATACAGTTAATTTGAAACTAATTCCTTTTTATGAAGAAAAATTTGATTTATTAGTAGGGCACTCTGATCATACCCCAGATATTTGGACTTCACTTGGTGCCGTATCCCTTGGAGCCAAAGTAATTGAAAAACATTTTACATTAAATAGAGAATTAAAAGGTCCTGATTTTGAAGTTTCTTTAGAGCCAAATGAATTTCAATTAATGGTCGAAGGCATAAAAAAAATAAATTCATCCTTAGGCTCTGTAAAAAAAATATATGATAAAGAAATTGAAGTTAGAAATTGGGCACATCACTCAATTGTATCAATATCAGATATACCTGAGGGAGCTTTGCTAAATGAAAAATTAATTGATGTAAAAAGACCTGGTGGTGGCATTCCTGCAAAAAACTATAAAAAATTAATAAATAATTATAAAGCTTCTAGAAATATTTCAAAAGACTCTATTATTCAATGGGAAGATCTTCAAGAATAGCTCTCTAATAGAAAATTAAATCTAATATGAAGTTTAAAGAAAAATCTATTTTTATTGGAAATGGATTTATGAATAGTCAATTATTATGGATAATTCCATTTGTTGATGGGTACGCAAAAGAAAAAAAAATTAAAGTATTAATTTTTGAAAAAAATTTGGCAGAAAAAGTTTATTTTCAAAAAAAAATAAGAGGCATTTTAAAAAACTATAAAATTATTTATTTAGAAAAAGAACCTAAAAATTTAATTTTTAAAATTATAAAAAAATTAATTTTTATTTTAAAATTTTTTTCAACAGAGGCTTTAAAATTATCATTTGAATCAAAAAGAAATACTCTTTTAGAAAAAATAGATTGGAAAAGATATCAATTGAGACATGCCGTATGGGATCAGGCTTTAAATAATAGCCCAGATGGACTGCTCAATATACCTTTTAAGAAAAGATTTATTTCTGCTGTTGAAGTCATCGATAGCATGAATAAAGTTAATAAAATTCTAAAAAATTATGCCTTAGAATGTGCAATTCTTGGGCATACGGTTTATAAGGGAAGGGGACTATTAGCTGAGCTTCGAGAAAAGAAAGTAAATATCCTAGCCCATGCTTTTGATGTAATTCATAAAGTATACCCTCATAAAGACACAAATTGGTCTTTGCTATCTAAAGATCAGTGGAATTTTTTGGTGAAACAAATTAAAAAAAATACAATTCATAATTACTGGAAGAAAAGAGTAATTGGAGTTTCAAGTTATGACGATGCTAAAAGAGCTGCCATAAAGAATCATGAAATAAATAGTGATACACCTAAAAATGTTATTTTCCTGCATATTTTTAAAGATTCACCATTTAACTTTATAGATAAAGAAAGAATTTTTTCTGATTATGTAGATTGGATACAAGAAACTCTAAAAATTATTTCAAATAGCAAAGAAAAGTGGTTGATAAAAGCTCATCCTGGCGCGTTACGCTGGGGCGAGAATCAAAAAATCTGGCTTGATAATATTTTCAAAAGAGTATTCAAAAAAGAAATTCCAAAAAATATTGAAATTGATTATAACTCTTTTTCAAATATTGATTTATTTTCTCATATTAATAGAGTTGTAACTTTTCATGGCACTGTTCACTTGGAGTCTGCTTGTTGGGGTATCAAGCCAATAGTTATTTCGGAAGTTGCGCTTGGGACATATGACAAAAAACTAATTTATCATCCAAAAACTATTAATAATTATAAAAAATTACTTTTAGAAAGATCGAATTCAATTAAATTTAAATTAAATAAAAATGACGTTTTAAGATCAAGATACTTATTATATATCGTTGAGGAGTATTTATCTTTAAAAAAAGATATCGGAAGCCACTTGGTTTATAGGAATGATAGTTTATTGAAATTTAATCAAGATTTTAATTCTGTTCTTAATAAATTACCATTTTATTTCGATAATATGATTTTAATGGGCTCTTCTGTTGCTAGAGGAATGTCCCGAACAATCTGTTTTGAAATATATAAGGAGTTAAATAAAAGAAATAAAAATTTTATATGAAAATACTTCATATTAATTATTCTGATATCAATGGCGGTGCAGCTAAAGCAGCAAAAAGAATTCATGATTCCATTTTAAATTATGGTCTCCAATCAAATTTTTTAGTCAAAGAAAAATTTTCTAATGAAAAGAATATTATAAAATTGCAATCTTCCCCGTTTAATATTTTTATTTCACGTTTACAAAATTATTTAGATAGATTTATTTTAAAATTGCATCAATCAGATAATAAAATTATTCATTCCCCATCATTCTTTTCAAATAAATATCTAAAATACATCAATGAAAGTGATGCTGATATAGTTAATCTACATTGGATTCAGGGAAATACTCTTTCGATAAAAGATGTCGCTAGAATAAACAAGCCTATGGTTTGGACCTTACATGATATGTGGGCATTTTGTGGGGCTGAACATTATACTTCTGATACTAGATGGACTGAAGGATATAAAAAAAATAATCGTCCTCACCATGAGTCTGGATTTGATATAAATCTTTGGACATGGCAAAGAAAAAAAAAAAATTGGAAGAAACCAATTCAAATTGTATCTCCTAGTAATTGGCTTGCTAATTGTGTAAGTGAGAGTGATCTTATGGGCAATTGGCCAGTAGATATTATTCCATATCCAATTGATCACAATTTTTGGAGCCCTATTGATAAAAAACTGTCAAGAAAAAATTTGAATTTAAGAAATGATGTTAAATTATTATTATTTGGTGCAATGGGAGGAATTCAAGATCCAAGAAAAGGATTTGATCTCTTAATTAGTGCTTTAAAAAATATTAAAGGAAACATATCAAATTTAGAAATTTTAATATTTGGTCAATCGGCACCCCAAAAAAAAATGGATTTTGGCTTCCCAGTAAAATTTTTAGGTAATATTAATGACCATTCAAAACTTCGTGCACTATATAGTGCTAGTGATATTTTTGCTTTACCCTCTCGCCAAGATAACCTCCCTTTAACTTGTATTGAGGCACTTTCATGTGGTTTACCAGTGATAGCATTTAACTCAAGTGGTCCACCGTCTATGATTGAACATAAAAATTTTGGTTATTTATCTGAACCCTACGATACGATTGATTTTGCCAATGGCATTAAATGGATTTTAGATAACTTATCTAAAAAACAATTGAATGAGGCAGCAATTAATTTTTCTAAAAAAAAATTTAGTCCGATGAAAATTGCACAACAATATTTTAAAGTTTACCAAAAAGTATTAAATTAATGATATGTCTAAAGTTAAAACTTATAAGATATTAGTCACTGGGGGCGCTGGTTTTTTGGGCTCTCATCTCTGCTCGAAACTTTTAGAGCTTGGTAATGAGGTTATATGTGTAGATAATTTCTATACTGGGTCTAAAAATAATATCTTGGAACTTTTAGATAACCAACGTTTTGAGCTAATCAGACATGATATTACTTTTCCATTATATCTAGAGGTAGATGAAATATATAATTTAGCTAGCCCTGCATCGCCTATACATTATCAATACGATCCAGTTCAGACTACTAAAACAAATGTCCATGGATCAATTAACATGTTAGGACTAGCAAAAAGAATTAATGCAAAAATTTTTCAAGCATCAACAAGTGAGGTTTATGGAGATCCTGAGGTGCATCCACAAACTGAAGATTATTGGGGTAAGGTAAATCCTATTGGCCCTAGATCTTGTTATGATGAAGGTAAGAGATGTGCAGAAACTTTATTTTTTGATTATCATCGACAACACAATGTTGCTATAAAAGTTGCAAGGATTTTTAATACTTATGGGCCAAATATGTCTATTGATGACGGAAGGGTTGTCTCAAACTTTATAGTTCAAGCCCTACAAGGAAAATCACTTACGCTTTATGGAGATGGGAATCAGTCTAGATCTTTCTGTTATGTAAGTGATTTAATTGATGGTTTTGTAAAACTTATGTGTCAAGATAATGATTTTCCGGGTCCAGTGAATTTAGGCAATCCAAATGAAATAACTATGATTGAATTAGCAGAAACTATAAAAAAGATTATAGGTACTAAAATAAGCTTTGAGTTTAAGAAACTTCCAACAGATGATCCTAAACAAAGAAAACCTGATATATCTCTTGCAATTGAAAAATTGAAATGGAAACCCTATGTCTCCTTAGAGGATGGTTTAAAAAAAACAATTAATTATTTTGATAAAAAATTAGCTTCAAAATGACTATACTTGTAACTGGAGGAGCTGGATACATAGGAAGTCATGTTTGTAAAAAATTATATAATGCAGGTTATAAGCCAATTGTTTATGATAATTTAGTTACTGGTAATTCTGAAGCTGTAAAATGGGGTCCTTTAGAAATCGGAGATATAAGGGATGTTGTAAGACTCAGAGAAGTTTTAAAAAAATATCAGCCGGAAGCAATAATGCATTTTGCAGCTTTTGCATATGTTGGAGAGTCAATTTTACATCCTCAGAAATATTATAACAATAATGTTTTAGGTACGCTCAATCTTCTAGAAATAATGCTTGAACAAAATATTAATAAATTCATTTTTTCAAGTTCATGTACAACTTATGGTCTTCCACAAAGTTCATTGATAAATGAGTCTCATCCTCAAAATCCAGTAAACCCATATGGTCACTCAAAACTGTTTGTGGAACAAATTTTAAAAGACTTTTCAAAAACTGAAAATCTTAAAACTATTGTATTTAGATATTTTAATGCAGCTGGTGCTGATCCAGAAGGCGATATTGGTGAATTGCATAACCCAGAAACGCATCTTATACCATCAATTTTTAACGTCGTATTAGGAAAAGAAAAATTCATTACCATAAATGGTGATGATTATGAAACAGAGGATGGTACATGTATACGAGACTTTATTCATGTGAACGATATAGCAGATGCACATGTGCTTGGACTTCAGTCACTTGAAAAAGATAATTTTAACTTTGCATATAACTTAGGAAATGGAAAAGGATTTTCTGTTTCTCAAGTTATAAATATTGTTGAGGAAATAACAAATTCAGAAATTAAAAAAAAAATAGGCCCTAGAAGAATAGGAGATCCAAGTCATCTAGTAAGTGATGCAAGTATGATTAAATCTCATTTAGCTTGGGTTCCTAAAAAATCAAACTTAAAAGAAATAATTATTGATGCTTGGGAGTGGCATAAAAAAAATTATTTATATGAATTATAATCATTTTTTCTAAAATTTTTAATAAATCAATTATTGAATTTAATTTAGTTATTTTTATATAAGTCTTAATATTCTTTTACTATAATATAATTAATAAATGAAAGCTGTTATTTTAGCTGGTGGCATGGGAACTCGATTATCAGAGGAGACCAACTTGAAACCTAAACCTATGATTGAAATTGGAGGAAAGCCAATTATCTGGCACATAATGAAGATTTATTCTTTTTATGGAGTTAATGATTTCATTATCTGTTGTGGATATAAAGGCTATTTAATTAAAGAATATTTTGCAAATTATTTTCTTCATACTTCTGATGTTACCTTTGATATTGCAAAAAATGAAATGGAAGTTCATCAAAACCAATCTGAACCTTGGAAAGTTACTTTAGTGGATACTGGTTTAAACACTATGACAGGAGGAAGAATAAAAAAAATTAAAAATTTTATTGAAAATGATGAGTTTTTTTCACTTACATATGGTGATGGTGTCGGAAATATAAATATTAATGATTTAATTAATTTTCATATCGAGCATGGCAAAGAAGCAACCGTGACAGCCACTCGTCCTCCAGGGAGGTATGGGGCTTTGGTTTTTGATGAAGATAAAAAATCAATAAATCACTTTGAAGAAAAGCCTATAGGAGATAATAGTTGGATAAATGGTGGTTTTTTTATTCTTTCTCCAAAAGTACTAAACAGAATTTCAGATGAGGAATGTATTTGGGAGCATGAGCCACTAACAGGCTTGGCTAAAGAAAATCAACTACAAGCCTATAAACATCATGGATTTTGGCAACCCATGGATACTGTTAGAGAAAAAAATTATTTAAATAGCTTATGGCAAAGTAATCAGGCTCCATGGAAAGTATGGTAGTATTATTTGTCTGATTTTAATTTTTGGAATAATAAAAAAGTATTAATTACTGGCCACACTGGTTTTAAAGGAAGTTGGTTGACTTTATTTCTCAAACAATTAGGAGCTAATATTTATGGAATAAGCCTTGAACCTAAATCAAATCAAGACTTATTTAGTAGCGCTAATATCAATGATTTATGTAAGTCTTATATACATGATGTTAGAGATGTCGAAAAAATTAAAGATATTATTTGTGATGTTAGGCCTGAAATTCTAATTCACATGGCGGCCCAACCTTTGGTATCAGTAGGATATAAAGATCCAATCGAGACTATTACTACAAATGTAATAGGCACCACTTCTATTTTAAATGCTTGTTTAGATATTAAAGAATTACGAGTAATCATAAATGTTACTACTGATAAGGTTTACGATATCAGTTCAAAAATCCCTTTTAAAGAAAGTGATATGCTAGGTGGGGAAGATCCATATAGCTCCAGTAAAGCTTGTTCTGAACTAATTTCTTATTCATTTTATAAATCTTATTTTGAAAATAGCAAAGTATCACTTTTATCAGCTAGAGCTGGAAATGTTATAGGTGGAGGAGATTGGAGTGAAACCCGCTTAATACCAGATATAATTAGATCATGGAGAAATTCTAGTGCTCTTGAATTGAGAAATCCAAAAGGAGTGAGACCTTGGCAACATGTATTAGATGCATTAAATGGATACCTTATTCTTGCTGAAAAAGCTTACAAAGACACATCAATTAAGGGTTCATTTAACTTTGGACCTGAAAGTAAATTTGTTTTGACTGTAGAAGAAGTTATTGAATTGATGTCAAAATCATTAGGACATATAAAAACCAAGCATAATAAAGATACCTCATCTTATTATAAAGAAACTGATGAATTAGTGCTAGACATAACAAAATCAAAAAAAATTCTTAATTATAAACCTAAATGGGACTCCATCATGTCAATTGAGAAAACTTCTAATTGGTATGAGAGATACTACAGTGGAGTAAATACGAAAAACTTATGCGATGAGGATATAAATAACTTTATAGACTCATAATTTCTCTAAAATTTTTATTTGAATATTTTAATTATTAAACTTTATATATAAATTATTTATTAGAAATTTGTTTATTTATATTTATAAGTCTTTACTCTAGCTATCTGATGTATAAGCCTTTTAATGATGTAATCTGGATAAAATGGAAAACAAGTTTTGATAAGAGAGGAGATTTCAAAAAACTACTTTCCAAAGAATTATTAAAAAATTTTAAAACTTCAGAAATATTTATATCTAAGTCAAAAAAAAATGTGATTAGGGGTATGCATTATCAAAAATATCCTTTTGAACATGATAAGATTGTAACCTGCTTGTCCGGATCGATACTTGATGTAATAGTAGATTTAAGACATGGAAGCAAAACTTTTGGAAAATATAAAAAAATAAACCTCTCAGCTGATTTGAATAAGTCAATATTTGTACCAAAAGGATTTGCCCATGGATTTTTAGCTTTAGAAGAATCGACAGTTTTATATGCCACTAATTCTCCCTATTCAGAAAAAAATGATGTAGGTATAAAATGGGATAGTTTTGGTTTTTCATGGCCTATTAAAAAACCTATAGTTTCAGATAGGGATTTAAATTTACCGGCATTAAAATTATAATTTATTAATTAAATGCAGAATATACTGATAACTGGCTCAAGTGGCATGTTAGGAAGTGAGGTACATTCCTATTTAAATCAATTAAAATTTAACTTAATTACAGTAAAAGCCAAAGAATTTTTAAGTTACTCATTTCTTGATTGGAATAATTTTTTTAAATTTAAAAAAATTGATTATGTAATTCATTGCGCTGCTTTTACTAATGTCAATCAATGCGATTTAGTAGAATATTATGATATTTCTAAAAAAAGTATTGTTGATAAGACGACCGTGCTTGGAGAAGCCTGTGCAAAAAATAATATAATTCTTTTATATCCTCAGAGTTTTTTAGTTCTAAGAGACAGAGAAGAGCCTCATGAATCTTTTTCGGAAGACTTTGAACCTTTAAATAGATATGCAGAATTAAAGCTATTAGCAGAAAAAAAACTTCTTGAAAAAATTGATCCTAGCCAGCTAATTATATTGAGATTAGGTGGTTTTTTTGGAGGTGGAAATAATCTGGATAAAAATTTTATTGGTAATTTCATAAATAAATTAGCACCAGACACAAAGAAAAATAACAAGGTATTACAAATAGGAAATAGAAAATGGCAGCCAACTTGGACTAGGGACATTGCATTAGTTATATCTTTTATTATTAAAAATAATTTTAGAGGAGGAAGATATCAATTTGCTGGTATGGATAATGTATCTTTTTTTGAAATAGCAAAAATGATTTTAAAAATAAATGATTTAAAAGATATTCAAATTACAGAAGTTGATTATCAATCAATTGACTCAATTCATAAGAGGCCTAAAAATATTCGTATTTTGAATTCAAAAGAATTTACAAATCAAAATAATTTCAAATGGTTGTCTTTGTACAAGAATTTAGAACTATACTTAAAAGAATTTTAAATTTTTATGGCAAATATTTTATTACATGGATCAAAAGGTTATTTAGGATCTCAAATAATATATGCATCATCTTTACATAAAAAAGTTAAAATTATCAATGAACTTGAAAGAACTTCTCTATTAATTTCAAAGTATACTTTAATTATTCTCTCTTTACCAAATGATAGTCTTTGTAGAAATGAATATGATAAAGCTCTAAATAAATTTAAATTATGGAAAAAAGAAATTAAAGATTTTTTTATAGATCCAAAATTAAAAAATATTATTTTAGTATCAACGTCTCATTTATTGAATAAGATAGATAAAAAAGACAAATATTTAGAAATACAAATAAAGGGTATAAATTTTCTTAGAAAATTAAGTTCATCTTATGATGTATCTTTTTCTGTAATATATCTTTCAAATGTATATGGTTCATTATCAAAATCATTATATCCTAGGACTAATTTAGTTTTAAATTTATATTTTCATTCAATGGTTAATAAATTACCTTTAAATTTTAAATCAGATGGATCAGATAATAGAGATTTTATTTGGATTGGTTGTTTTACAAATGC
>MDSZ01045620.1_pt1 | contig 13106 bp, 11 predicted proteins | sample 811201 | NCBI WGS metagenome assembly MDSZ01 (sample SAMN05326647, study PRJNA326480) | marine metagenome | isolation source: seawater | place: Indian Ocean: North | collected 2010
TTACGACTGCCGTGCTCCCGGCTGTTGCACCAAGAGTACCCCCTATGATTGTTCCTGTTGGACCTTGAATAGTTCCCAGTACCGCTCCGGCAATACCAGAAAGCGTTGGAAAGAAAGATTCCATAGCCCCCTCGCCCATCTCTCCGAAGGTCGGTGTGGCTTCGGGTAGCAACTCATATAGCCCACCAATAAAACCACCCTCACGAACATAATCCTCATAGGTAGCCGCAGGCTTTTCAGTTGTTTTAACTTGTTGTAGGGTTTGTGCTATGTCGGTCATGGTCTCTTTGCCATAACCTTCTGGTAGGGCGGTTGCCGCCATTCCCGCACCTGTCTCACCAAGGCCGACCAGGGACTTGTACATCGTCTCCCCAAAGTCAGCGTATGGCTTTTCGTCGGGATCTTGTTGCTGAGGTTGTTGAGCTAAAGACTTTGCCCGTTCTTCTTCAACAATTTGGTCGTAGTAATGGTCAACCAAAAATTCGGTGCCACTCCTACTAACACCCTGCTCTTGAGAGTACCTAGATATAGCTTCCCGGGTAGTCTCTCCAGGCTGTCTGTTTGTCCTTATCCAATCATTAAATGGGATACTTGCCATTACAGAAGCTCTTCAAGAATTTTGATATTCTTCTTTGCTCTATTGGGATTTTGTGACTTAAAGTAGGTGCTGTCTTTGATCTCTTCAATCATGCCTTTAATGTCAGGGCCTCCGTCCTCTGGGCTACGCATTAATGCCTGCCTAAAGTCTTTAAAAGCATCCTTCTTTCTGGTCATAAAATTAGGACCAAGGTTGTAGGCCATATCAAAAACTACTCTCCTTATTCTTGGATCGTAGTTCATGAAGTCTGTACCGTTTACTTTTTGTAACTTGGCTACATGATCTCTATATCTTGACTTACCAAGAAGGTCGGCAACGTCTTCTGTTATCTTAATCTTCTTGAGTATATCTAGGTTAGGTTTTGTACTCCGCAATTGCTTTGCTTGGGAGTCTGTAAGGTTTATACTTTGTCTAACTAAAGAAACCTCTTCTGGTGTAAGTGGCAGTTTAGTTCCGTGTCCAATATGGTAAACAGACTTGCCGTTTTGTTTGACAAGTTTTTTGTTTTCATACCGTTCTTCAGTCGGACTTAATCTTGCCGAACCCTCATTGTCTATTGTGTAGAAAAAGTTCTGGGTTCTTTCTGTGCTTTGACGAGCATCAACATTACCATTAGCATCTCTAACCATCAAGGTCATGCCCTTGTCTGTAGATGCCTTGACTTCTGGTATTATATTAATTCCGCCAGCGTCCTGTTCTTGTTCAGCTACGGGCTCTTGGTTTTGTTGTCTTTGTTGTTTGACTATCTCACTCGGTCTAAGTTTTCTATTATCCCAAGTTTTCTTAACAAAATCTATAGCGTCTGGGAGCCCTTTCCCTAGTGTTTTACCTTGTACATAATCCTGTACAGATTTAGCACCAGGGCTAGGTTCTACGTTCTCATTTTCCCTCGCCAATGCTTTTGACAACATGCCTTGTTCTGGGTTAATTGGTAGTTCTCCACCACTGGTCTCCTGCTCAAAGTCTCCTCCCTGGACACCTCCTGCTCCTTCTTCTCCAGTGTCATCATCTCCCCCAGTGCGTAAAAGTGTTGCTCGGTCTGGAGCATCGACTGTATATTCACTGTGAAATCCATTTGTTTTTGTATCCATAACCCGTTTAAAAACATAAGGCTGAATACTAGCGAGATAATCTTTTTCATTTTTCCAACCTCCTGCTGGTATGTTCCTGAAAGGGACCATGTTGCCTGCACTATCTGGCATAGAAAAGTTTATAATATTTCCTTGGGCATCTTTTTCTATTCTGTCTGCAAACTGTTCGGAACCTAAATCATCCCACATGGGGATTCCGTACTGGTTAAAAAAGTTTACAAACTTTGTTTTCATTTCAAGACCCATACCTCCCGGGTCGGCCCATTTAAAACCAGACATTTTATCCAGAGTGTCACCAACTTCTTTATGGTAGTCCCCTAAAAATTTAGCCACTTCTTTTGGCCCTGCTTCTGGACCAATGTACTTTCCTAACATGAGCTTACTGCCGTTGATATTAAGGTAGGCCTCATCCTGTTCCTTAGTATCCATGTCAGGCATATTCTTTACACCGGCTTTGCTGAAGAACTTCTTGGCTAAACCATAGTTCTCATCCTCAAAAGCCTTAACTCCAAGGTCGTAGAAATCTTGTTGTTCTTTTGATCTTTTTGGTTGTTTAATCTTTTCTAAAACCTCAGCCATTTCAACTTGTACTTTTAACTGGTCTAGCTGTTCTTTTTGTATCTCGGCTTTAGTTTTAGGTGGTATGTCTTTTTCACTTATAAGACCCTTGTTTTTCATAAACTCTAGTCGAGCCTTACCTGTCAACAGGTTAGCGGTGCTCAACATTTTCTTCCGTTCTGCTTCTGTCCGAACACTAGCATCTAGTTTGTCCAGATTGATAGCATACCCAGTCACTGGGTCTACAAAGTAGTTGCCCAGTTGTTCTTTAATTCTTGCTCTCTCGGGACCAGGAGGCACCCCCTCTGCATCCAGTGCGTCGTCAACCTCTAGGTCCTGTTCCTCTATGGATCTGTATCTCGGGGTGCCACGACCTAGCTCCATTTCTTTCGCCATAGCCTCGTTGAAACCAAAGCTATTTAGGGTCTCGTCACCAGCCATTTCTTTGTCGTATTCCTCCTTGCCCATCTCAAACTCGTTCTCGTATATCTCTTCCATACTGAGCCCGGGCCTGTTCTTATCTTTAAGCTCACCTGTGTCTTCTACTTCTCCTGCTCGTAATGCTCTTTGTCTATTAACCTCACTTTGAGTTCCACGACCCATTGAAGCAGTTTTGGCTTTTTCAATTTCTTCGTTTAACCCTACTTGTGACATTATCCTTTGGGCATATTGCTTGGATGTGGTCTCTGGCAGATTACCACCCATACCCATGCTTCTTGATGCTCTAGTATTTAAGTTAGAAAGCAGTCCTTCTTTTATGCTGTCAGAGGACCGGTCATCAAGAGCCCCCATGTTGTCTGTTTGCCTTGAGCTTCTGGTAGCCAGTTTGCTGAGCAGGCCCTCTTTGATTTCATCCGAGGATCTTTTATCAAACTCTCCTTGTGCTTCCTTCAGCTTCTCCTTCTCAAGTCTTTCTCTTTCTTTCTGCGCTTCCTCTTCTACAAATTTACCGTAGTCGATCTGGTTGAATACTTGACCTTGAGGTGTAATATCGTCGGGATCAAATTTCTTTGTTCTTAAATTAGAAAGAGGACCTTGTGCGGCTTGGCTTTGTGTGGGGACATCCAAAAGATAGTCTGCCTGATCTTCGTAGTCCTGTGCTATCTTTGCATCCTTCTCAGTTTTCCTTCTGGAATTTTCTCTGTCCCAAATCTCTCTTGCTTTGGTACCCTTGATAGGAGGAAAGTCAACACCAAAATTTGGATTATTTTTATATAAGAATGCAAGTTCCTCATCCCTATTTGCTGTTTGCAAAGCGTTGAGTTCCTCAACCGACATTTCACTAATGTCTTTTGGTCCACGACCAGTTAATCTTTTCCTGGTAAGTTCGCTCTCTGCTTTTCTTTTTAACTTAGAGAGTCTGTTCTGCTTCCTCTTCTGCTCAAGCTGTTCACCAACGTCAGCCTTTGGTAAAAGAAGGTTAGCCAAGTCGATGCTTCGCTTACTAGCTTTCTCTTTTTCTTTTTTAGGAGGGTTAAGAAAATCTTGGTATTCTTTGTTTTTCCTTAACTCGTAATCCGTTAGTCTGGCCATTAGTACACGCCTCTGATGTATGGGCTATTTGGATATTTTGATAATGCCTGCTCAGACAAGCCCCTAACTTGTGGATAGTCTTCAAAAACACTGTCTGGTAATGATTCGTTTTTAGGCATAACGTCAGCAGTAACTTTTGGCATAGGCAGTTGAGTTTGTTGTTGTGGTTGCGCTTGGGGCTGTGTTTGTATCACCGCATTCGACGGGTTCCCTGTAGACTGACCAATTACCTTCTCTCTTTCACTTGTTGCAAACTCCCAGAGGGGTTTATTCCTGGCCTGCTGTAATTGTTTTTGAAACGTGTCTTCCGCAGTAATAGCCTGTAAAGCCATATTCTGTTTGGCTATCTGTCCCTCTGGCGTGTCGGGTAGTGCATCCAAAGACTTGTACATCCTATTCATCTTGGCATCATGGGCCCCTTGCATGTCTTGTATTGCCTTGCCTTTCATTGCACTAGCACCAGAGTACGCGGCTGATGCCAGACCAGACAGGCTCTGCATACTACTGCCCTCGTAGTCATCACCCATCATAGCCTGACTAACCAAGCCACTGTACGGGATGCTCGCTCCACCCGTAGCAAATGCAAGGCCAGCATTAGCCGCAAGAGACATAAGACCTTTCCTTTGTTGTCTCGCTCTTTTTTCTCGTTCAGCCTTTGCTTTTGCTTCAGCCTGAGCCTTTTGCCCTTCTGCCGCAACGTATCTATCGTATGCAGCCTGTCTTACTCCTAGTCCATAATCTATAGCCATATTACCTCTATAGTCCAAACCCGCTTAAAATGCCAGAAATAAGGCCACCGCCTCCACCACCACCTCCACTACCTGCGGCGGCAGATGCTTTTTGTGCCTCTATTGCTTTCTCTGCTAGTTCTTTTTGCATTGCTTCGTTTTGTCGAGCAACAACATCTTGCAATTGATACTCGGTCATTCCTCCCATTTGTCCCGTGAGTCCTGCTTTCATTCCAAGTTCACTTTGGAGGGACCCTTGTTGTTGACCCGCAAGCCCTGCTCCCATGCCCATTAATCCTTGTTGCGCGTTTAGACCTTGACCATACATACCTGCGGCAGCTCCAATTTTTCCAAGGCCCAGACCCTGTGCCTGACCATACATATTAGCCTGTTGACCCATTGCTCCAATGTTTGCACCAATCATTCCGGCTCTTTGACCTGCAACACCGGCCTGTTGACCGAGAGCCCCCAGGTTGGCCTGCATCCCCTGCATTCCAAGCCCTGCTCCAGTTGCGATATTGCCTGCCTGTTGCCCGATGCCCTGTAGTCCCATCTGACCACCCTGCATAGCCATTGCAGACTGTTGTCCTGCCATGCCTGCTCTCTGTCCAGCCATTCCTGCCTGCTGACCCATCAAACCTGCGGCTTGACCCAACATACTTTGCCCCGTGCCAAGAGCCATTTGTGATGCTGTTAAAGCATCCTGACGGGCAGCCTGACCTCCACCCTTTCTTGCCTCTGCTTCTGCACGAGCAATTTCCTGTGGGCTTGCTCCAGAAGCAGCCATTGATCTACGAATGTTGGCTATGTTTCCTTGCTCTGATGCTTTTCTTTGGGCCTCAAGCTGTCCTTGAAACATACCCCTTGTTTCCATCAATTTGCTTGGGTCCTGTGCCTGTTGTGCAAGACCTGCCATTTGACCTTGTATACTCTGAACATCCCCAGCGGCAGACCCTACATCACCACGATATTGGTCCATCAAGCCTTGTGTTCTACCAACCTGATTCTGTATTTGGTTATTCAAGCCAGACAACTGCCCTTGTGCCCCAGTGCCAATACCCTGCATAGCAGTGCCTATCCCACCCATTTGACTTTGAATCCCACTAAGCTCTTGACCTAGTTGACCATATCCAGCCCTGGCACTTCCGATCTGATCCGCCATGCCAGCAACCTTACCACCATAATCAGCCATGCCACTTATTTGTTTTTCAAAGCCGCCAAATTTTTCACCAGCCTGCCCTCGCAAGTCGTCAGCAGCTTGTTGATAGCCAGACAGGGAATCTCTAAAACCAGAAAAATCTGCTTCCCCTCTAATATCTTTTAGGTCTTGTTCGTACTGACCATACTTATCAACATATTGTTGTCTCTTGCTTGATCTCTCCTTATCAACAGCCTCTAAACCAGCTTTCTTTAAGCGTTCTGCCTCTCCACTTTTATACTTGTCATACTCGCCCTTTATTGTGTCGTATTTACCTTGAAGAGCATTTAATTGTGCTTGGCTAATACCACTACCCCCACCTCCGCCGCCGCCACCACGTTCTCGTCCCGACTGTTCTGCATTCCAGTCTCCACCTCTTCCTGCCGCAGTTTTCCTAGACTGAATAACATCAGGCCTTGTTTCAAAGTTGCCACGGTCAGGACCGGCATCTGACGTTCTTGATTTTTTATCACTAGAGCTTTTTTCTGTGCCACCAGGATTGTATGGGGGCATAGCCGCAATTGGTGCCGCTACTGCTTTAGGCTCAGTACCCTTCATAATGTAGGTATCTTCGTTCAGCCCCCTCTTCACCATTCGGTCAATAAACCCACCTCTTTTCCTGTCGGCAATAGGTTGCTTCATAGCGTTCAAGGCTCCCATCTCAGCTTTATTAACCATGACTGGATAGTGCTTTTCTTTGACCCCCTCAAACTTTGTGCCCTTTGATTTTGCGATAACGTCTCTAACCTTCATTCGCATTGGTGATAACTGTGCCATTATATTTCCTGTTGTGGTTGATCTCTATCGGTCAGTGTTGTGTCCGTCTCAAATACGGCGACCTCTCCATTTCCCGAGGTTTGAATCCATTGAAGTACATGCCCCCTGGCACCACTAGATAAGTATTCTTTTTCTGTTGTAAAGGCAGATGGATTGTAGGGGTCAGCATTAAAATTATAGGTGTCTAAGGTTTCTCCATCTAGTATAACATCGAGAGTTACATCGCCCTGAAAAGTTGTTTGTATTTCAGAATGCTCCCTCTCTCCCTTAAAGAATCTGGCTGGTAATGAACGTAACTGACTAGATAGAACCTGCCCATCCTGAGAGGCATTTACAAGATGTTTTAACTGCGGAACCCAGCCATAAGTCAATGGGGGAAAATAGACCCTTCTTATGTCTTGAGCCCTGCTGTCTCTAGCCGTTAGGGTTATATTTTCATCCGACCCATTGTTTATCTTTTGTCTTATTTCATCAGCATATATTTCTAGCTGAACAGTCCCCGAAAACTGCACCTCAAAAAAATGAAATAGCTGTTGTCTCGAATAGTTGGTTTCAGGAACCCCTTCAAATTGATGAGTCAAAGAATCTTTAAAGGTAGACTGTAATTGTGGCGTGTAGCCTACCATTCCAGGAGGAAGCTCAACTCTTCTTTGTCTTAACACACTATGACTCGGTAACTGCTGATTTGTTACTATAGCAGTACCATCAATGGTGACACTGATAGTAGGCTGACCTTTGTACCTAAGATTAATCGCGTGAAATACTTGTCTAGCCATTATTCTAGTGAGCTCACTCTTGCTTCTAAGGACACAAGATCGTTTTCAATTTGCTGTACCTGGGCAGCCAGGTCTTTGAAGTTTTCAAAAATAATACGAAAGCTTTCTTTGATGTATTCATCTTCGATTAATAGGTAACCATCATATTCCGCTCTGGCTTTTTTTACATATCTTGATATTGCCATTAGACGGGAGTTACTGAATATTCAAAAGAAAGAACCCTTCCAGACGCTTCATTATTTGTTTCTCTAACATGCGGGACTATCCCGTTGGTCATAGCAGGAAAGTAAAGCTTTGCCTCTCCAACAGCACCAGTGGGTTCAGATAATGATGACGCTGATATTTTATTGACCCCATCAACATCAACAGCAACAGTTGGTGTACCTATGTATTTAATTGTAACACTTTCAAATAAGACATCTGTAAGGCCAGCATAGCTTTCAAAGTTAATAACGATTCTGTTTATTTGTCCTGAACAATTAGATAGCTGGACCTGTATACCATTGCCTTGCCTGGGTGAGCCAAGGTAAAATGTGCGATCAAGATCAGTAACATTACTAACTGAAAAGCTGTCTGTTTGTGACCCATCAACTAAAACTTTTATTGTCCCACTAAATGCGTCTCCAGTCAGTTTCACACTGTAATAAACCTTTTCCTCGTTAATGTCGCCCGCAGAAAACTTCCTTGTGGTAACAGAAAAATTTGTGCGAGATCCTGTTGGGTCTCCAATTTTTCCAGTGTCTGCATATAAAATATTATCTGAGCCCTTGAAGTACAGAGTGCTTGCATTTAAATCAGTCCTAGAAAGCAAAGCCCCTGCTTTGAAATCTAACTTATACCCTGTGCCTGAAGAGCCTAAAAGATAATAGGTGTCTTCATAATAACCACCACAGTTGTTACTAGCGGTATTATTTGGCAGGGTAAAAGAGTCTAATACGTTTTGTGTCACTCTGGTAACTGTTTGACCATTGTAAAAACAAATTCCATTAAGACCAGCGAAGATAAGACCATTTTGAAATGATGTTATGGTTTTACTTGCACCCGCTTTAACACCTTCGGTAGTTGGTATCTGTACTTTTTTAAGCAGAGATGGATCGCTTCCAAAAACCCTATACAATCCATATTCACTAAACACAACAAGTTCTGATCCTAATTTTCCAAAGCCTGTTATGTTTTGATCAAAATCAAGAAAGCCTGACTCTGGCCATGAATTAGGATTACCATAGTCGCTAACGTAGACCCTGTTCCCTTTGAACCCATAAAACAGGTTTGAGCTTTCAGTGAGGCCTTCTAGCCCTTTAACTGGAGTGATAGGCTCTTCAATTGGCTGTATGTCAACCAAAGAATCTGCTCTTTGAAAATCTAAATAATCAAAGACATAGCTTGCATTGTTGCTATTAGTAATATTAACATTGTCAAAATTAACAGCACGGCACACATATTCTTTCTCAATTGCCTCACCCGGGATCTTCATATATATAAGAAGGTCTACCAGATGAGTAGTGCCATTTCCTTCTAGTGTTATTGTTAATGTCCCACTAGAGGGATTTAAGTATTCTGTTTCTCCACTCTTGGCGTAAGTAGCTGTATTTGGAGATGAATCAAATGGATTAATGTAACCCGTGTTGCTATTGTAATACCTGTAGTTTGTACCTGCACCATAAACATACCAAACTATTTTATATTGAAATGCGTCTCTTGAGCTACCAAGTGTTATGCTAAGATTGTTAGCAGGGTTGCCTGATTTACTAGCAGTAACCAAGACGGACGAATCTAAAAAAATATTATCCAACCTTTTGATTATTGCACTCGTTCCTCCAACTCTATAAAGAGCATACCTTCCATCAGAATAAGATACGTCAGTATTGGATGACCTTGTAACATTTTGTATGGATATAGTTTGAGGGTCATCATTGTTTGCTGTTGGAAAAATATTACCACCCACTGAACCAACATTAGAGTCTGTTAAATCACTAACAGTAGATTCAACCCCGGTTTTATCGTATGCACTTAAACCGTACTGAAATGGGATAGGGTCTGTTGTGCCGTACCAAGAGGCTGAATGGGTTCCTGTTCTAACCTGAGATCCCGATGTTTGTGCAAAAGTAAAAGAAGGTGTTGGTTTGTTCACCCCTACTCTAAAACTATTTTCAGTGTCTCCATCTAAAAATTTGGATATTATCGGCTGTACTGTATAGCTTTTGTCGGTACCGGAGGCTACGGCAGGCGCACTCAAAGTTACAGATGTTTGACCTATTGCTGTTACAAATACATTGTCGTTTAAATAGGTGGTAGCATCGTTATTGATTAGCTCATCCCCAATCTGTAGTTTGTATGTGTCGTTGCCAGTGGTCAGGGTGTCAGAGTTTGCAGATGTTGTCGCTGTTATATTAAAAGGACTACGGCCTATAAAGAGGTCATCATTATATTCAACATAACTGTTAGCCCCATGTATGCCCTGCGTCTTTTGATAAATTACTACAGTAACACCAGAGTTTATAGTTAATGTAACGCCAGACTTGATCCTGGCAACAGGACTTCCTGAGAAAAAGTTTGTATCCGATGATATTGCTATCGACCCAGAGGACCCACTAGAGTCTCCATAGGGCCAATTGATGATTGTGGCAGCACCAGAAAATCCAGTTGACGAAATCCAAGTATCTCCAGCCTCATAAAAAAAAGAAGACTCCCCTCCAGCTTTTGCGCCAAATTCTCCACGCAAATCACCAAAAGACAAATCCGCATTCTTTAACTCTGTTACTTGATTTGACCCTATTTTATGGGGAGGCAGTCTAGTGTTTAGTCCACCACTAAAATCTGTTTGGGCTTCAGATGGCATGTTTTACTTTGGATATTTATCTTTTACCGCTTTAATTGTTTCGTCCCATTTTTTAGTATCGTTCTGTCTATCCCAGTAAATCATGTCTAGCTGGTCTGGTATGGATGGATACTCTGAAACCCTATTGCGAATGTATGCAATTTTATCCATTTCAGCTTTTACCTGAGCCTTAAAGTCGTCCTGGTCAACTCCCTTTATTTCTTTAAAGTCTTTATCGTAAAAAGTGTAATCATCAGTTTCAGCATCATGATATATATTCTCTATCTTAGGATTGATTTTTTTAGCTGTTGAATATTCCATACTAATCCTGATATGTTTCAAATTTTATATAAACTCGAGTATCTAAAAGACTAAAAGTTCCTGCATTTCCCGAAAGTGCTTGTGTTTGTTGAAACGACCAAGGGTTGTAAGCAAAAAAACCTCCATAGGTAACAGATGTCACAGGCATATACCTATATTGAAAATAATATGAAACATCAGCATTAGTTGAGTTTACAATTTTTGTGACAAATGGTGGGGCTGGCAGGTAATACCCATCTGCGTTCTCGTAAGTAGTGCTCGTATGCGATCTAACCTTGGCGTTGTTACCCATTATATTAGTGCTATAGTTCCCTGAGGATGTGCCATAGCTTAACACTTGTGTGCCGCCATACCCCCTTCTATCGGGTTGACTGCTACTGGTATCATTCACTTCACCAACAACCATATTTCCACCGCCACAAGTAATGTATGTTGTTGTGTTTGCGGGGAGTGTGTACTGGTAACCACCTGTATAAGGATTTTTTAATAAAGAAAATGGACCCCCTCCTATCCAAGCACCACCTCCCCCACTTGTAGACTCCACATAATCATCTTTAACAAAAGTATACCCACTTGGAATCTTTGCCTTTGTAACCGCATTATTGTCGATCATTGCGGTCTCAACTGCACTAGCTTGTATAGTTGCCGTTCCTGTTACATTACCTGACCCATTAAAACTGGCAGATGTGTATGCAACATCTCCAGTCATGCTTATTGTTCTTCCAGTGGTTAAAGTGGCAGCACTGCCTGTAGTGTTTTGATTCAGGGTTGGGACCCTTGCAGATGCAATAGTTCCAGAGCTTATATTGCTTGCATTGAGGTTTGTGAGAGCAGAGCCATTTCCACTAAAAGCTGTAGAAGCTACTGTTCCAGTGCTGGGGTTATATGTGAGATCCCCATCCATTTCCAGGCCGTGGTTTCCTGATGATGTTTGGGCGTTTTCAACAAAAGTAATTGGATTATTTTCATTTGTATTTTCATTGTCAGTAACCTGAACATGCGTGGCATTAGTTGATGTCCCAGTAACATCTCCCGTGACATTTCCCGTAACATTTCCCGTAACATTCCCAGTGATATTGCCTGTGACATTACCAGTGATTGTCCCAGAAGCATTTACAGTTGTAAATGTGCCTGCCGCTGCTGAAGAAGATCCGATTGTTGTTGCATCTATATTTCCGCCATTGATGTCAACATTGACCCCTGTTGGAACAGTCACGGTTCCGCTACCAACTTGTATCTCTGGGTTAGACGACCCGGGATATTGAATCGTGTCTAGCTCTAATATTCTTGTTCCCATTTTAAATCCTTTTGATTATTCTTCTAACCCTTCGTAGTATTGGACTTTACCATCCACTCTCTTTGCGGTTAATACCTCACCCTTGTTATTTCCGGCGGCATCAAAACTACAATGTACCCAGCCGGAATTAGGTCCCTCTTCTTTGTTGTAAAATTCTAGGATCAGTTGTTTAAACTCAAGCGCGTCTTGTATATACTTGGCCAGTTCAAGGTTGCTGATCTCTTCACTTTTCACTTCAAAATCTGCCGCTCTTCCATAGCAGTGATCTGAGGTTTTACTGCCTCCGATCAAGGCATTCAAGGCTTCTGCTCTTAGCCCCGAACTAACTGATACTACACCGTATTTATCTCTTATTGGTTGCAGTATCCGTTGACAAAGGGCTGTCAGATTAACAAGCTGTTCCTCATTTGGACGGTTGCTTATCCCGTTTCTAATCGCTGTCTGCGAATACGTCAGTTCTTTAAGTGAAAAATTCTTGCTTAGCTTCAACCCTTTACTCCAACAATAGGTTTAACTTTTCTTATTTTTCTTTTCTTTTTATCTTTATCCAGTCTTTGGATAGCACTATAGTATTTCAATACTTATCTCTCTTCTGCATGTGGTATCCAGGCATGGCCGCGACTGGTTCGTTCTTGTTCTTCTTCATGCTACTAGCATTCATGCTGCCACCGTACATAACTGACGTTGGCCCTTTTTTCTTTTTCTTCTTTGGGACCCTTGGGTAATCAGAAAATCTTTTGCCACCAACCAGTTTTTCGGCAGTTTCAAAGTATTCTTTTTTTGTTTTCTTTTTCTTATTCGCCCCGTGATACATAGTTGCAACCGGCTCTTTCTCGTTAGCCCTGGTCTTCTTCATCATCTGATCCATACCCACACCCTTCTTGGCATCGTCAAGACGATTAAGCATACTGGACTTTTCATATTTACGCATAGCCGCAAAGTCTGCACCTGTGATCTTATTCGCAGGCGGAGCTTGTTTAGCTATCTTCTTTTGCTTAGGGGTCATGTTACTCCTTAATTACAATTCCATTTTCTAAGAGATTTATTAATCCTTGAATTAGGATCGTTAGCGGTTTCCGGTGATGTCAGCTTTCTTTTCATCCCACTCATCCTGGCACAAAAGCTTTTCTTCCTGCCTTTTGATTCTTTGGTCTTAGGATTGGGCGCAGGAGGCTTTAACGTGCCCTTGGTATAACTAGCCCTGCCCTTGGCATTCAAACCGCCTGATGGGTTTTGACCCTCTTTACGAGTCCAAGCAGGAGACATGACTGGTGTCAGGCCTCTCCGCTCAAGCATCCCTTTCACGCCATTCCCCTTTTTTCCAACATGCCCATCATAGGCACTTTTTTATAAGCCGCCACACTGACAGGTTTTTTCTTTTTCTTTTTAGATGTCTTCTGACTACGCGCAA
>MDSZ01104257.1_pt1 | contig 13104 bp, 16 predicted proteins | sample 811201 | NCBI WGS metagenome assembly MDSZ01 (sample SAMN05326647, study PRJNA326480) | marine metagenome | isolation source: seawater | place: Indian Ocean: North | collected 2010
GACTGCAATTTCAATTCTTTTAACTGGCGAAACTGGAAATAAAATTATAAATTTTCAAGACTATAATGCTCAAACAATAGGGATTATTTTATTATGGTTATCTGCTTTCCTAACTTTATATACCGGATATGATTATCTAAGAAAGGGTATTGACCATGCTATTTCGCAGGATAACAAATCTTAATTTAAGCTGCCACTTTTTTTCTGACTAAAGACTGATAGCTCTCAGATAAATCTACAATTGTATTACAAACTTTAAATTTAAAATCATTTATTTGAGAAACTGGTGTTACCTCTGCGGCAGTACCCGTTAAAAAACATCCTTCAAAATTATCTAGTTCATCTGGTGATATCTTTCTCTCATGTACAGTAATATTTTTTGACTTAGCTATTTCAATAACTGTTCTTCTTGTTATGCCATCTAAAAAACTATCAGGTATTGGTGTATGAATTTCACCGTTATTGTCTTTAAAAAAAATATTAGCTCCTGTCGCTTCTGCTACGTTTCCCTCAAAATCTAACATTAAAGAATCTGTAAAACCATCTTTTTCAGCTTCATGTTTTGATAACGTGCAAATCATATATAACCCAGAAGCTTTTGTATCCCATGGAATTGTATTTGGAGCTGGTCTTCTCCATTTAGAGATATTAAGTTTAATACCTTTTAGTTTTAAATTTGGATCAAAATATGATCCCCATTCCCAAGTTGCAATGGCAACATGTATTTTAGTATGCTGAGCAGAGATAGCCATCATTTCGCTTCCTCTCCATGCAATAGGCCTCACATATCCATTTTGAACTTTTTGAATTTTAACAGTTTCCACGCACGCTTGGTTAATTTCATCCTCACTATATGGAATTTCAAAACCCATCCTTTTTGCAGAATAAAAAAATCTAGCAGTATGCTCTACTAGTTTAAAGATTTCTCCATCATAAACTCGAAGGCCTTCAAAAACGCAGCTAGCATAATGTAATCCATGATTTAGCACGTGCAACTTTACATTACCCCAATCAACTAATTCATTGTTGTACCAGATTTTTCCGTCTCTTTTGTCGTAAGGTATCATTAAAAAATAAAAAAAATATCTTTCTATATATATTATGTCAATATAACTTACCAATATAAATATTTATGAAGGAACTGCTTTACCTTAAGGATGAACAAATTAAAGAGTTTATAGAAAAGCTTTTTTTAAGCTATAGGGACACTTTTTCAGACTCAAAGACAGTATTAAATAAATATTCTCTAGGTATAGCACATAATAAAGTTTTACACATTCTATCAACTTACAGAGGTATAACTATAGGGGAATTATTAAATAAACTTAAAATAACAAAACAAAGTTTAAATAGAATATTAAGGGATCTTATCAAAATTGAAGTCATAACTTTTAAAAAAGACTTAAAAGATACTAGAGTTAAACATGTTTATTTAAATGAAAAAGGAGAAAAAATTTTTGAGGAAATATTTTCTAAACAAAAGAAGAGAATTTATAACGCTTTACTAAATTCCTCTGCTAAAGAGGTTGTTGATTTCAATAAAGTTTTGAAAAAATTAATTAAATCTAATGAGAGAGTTTGAAGCACACATACTAGTTGTTGATGATGATAAGGGTATTAGAGAATTAGTAAAAGAATATCTTAATCAAAATAACTTTATAACAACTACTGCTGAAAGTGCTGAGGGAGCTACAGAAAAAATAAAATTAATTAAATTTGATTTAATAATCTTAGATATCATGATGCCAGGGAAATCTGGATTAGATTTTATAAAAGAAAATAAAAAATCTTTAGACACCCCAATTATTTTATTAACTGCAAAAGGTGAAGCATCAGAAAGAATAGAAGGTTTAGAAATTGGTGCAGATGATTATTTGCCAAAGCCATTTGAGCCGAAAGAATTAATATTAAGAATAAGGAATATTCTAAATAAAACTAATATTATTAAAGATAGGAAAGAAATTAAATTTGGAAATATAAGAATAAATTTAAACAAAATGATAATTTATAAAAACAATAAACAAATTAAAATTAATAATACCGAAAAAAAAATCTTTGAAAAAATGCTTAATTCGCCTGGAAAAGTTTTTTCTAGAGAAAGCATTGGTAATCTTATAAAAATTGATAAAGAAAGGTCAGTTGATGTCGTGATTACAAGATTAAGAAAAAAAATAGAAGACCAACCAAAAAATCCAAAATATCTACAGACTATAAGAGGTGAAGGTTATGTTTTATGGATTGAGTAAATTTTTAAAACAACTACTACCTAAACAACTTTTTTATAGGAGTCTTTTAATCGTAGCCCTACCTATAATTATTTTACAATTAACGATATCAGTGGTTTTTTTTGACAGTTTATGGATTAAAACAAATATTGGAATGACTAGAGCTTTGGTTGGAGAAATAAAAACATTTATAGACTCTTACAACAAGGACGGTTCAGACAGAAATTTTGTTGAGAATACTTTTGAAGAATACCTTGATATTGATGTTGTATATTTTCAAAAAAAAAATTTCTCAGATTTGATGAATGAAAAATGGTATAGCCCAGTTGATCGTGCACTAAGAAGAGAATTAAAATCAAAAAATTTAGAATATTGGTTTGATACCTCAAAAATTAAAGACACAGTTAATTTAAAAATAAAAAATGGTGATGACTATTTTGAATTTTTTATTCCAAGAGAAAGATTGACAAGTACATCTGTGAGAATTTTTGCTCTTTGGATTACTTTGCCAGCTATTCTTATTATAGCTATCGCAATAATATTTCTTAAAAATCAAACTAGACCTATAAAAAAACTTGCAGAAGTATCAAAAAAATTTGGAAGAGGAGAAGACATAGAGGAATTCATCCCATCTGGTGCATCAGAAATTAGGCAGGCTGGATATGAATTTGAAAAAATGAGAAAAAGAATATTGAGACATTTAAATCAAAGATCTGAGATGTTATCAGGAATAAGTCATGACTTAAGAACACCTTTGACTAGAATGAAATTACAATTAGCTTTAATAAAAGATAAAAAACTAATTGAACGATTTTCAAATGATATTGATGAAATGGAAAAAATGTTAAATGAATATCTTCAATTTTCTAGCGAAAGAAATAAAGAACAAAATGAAAAATTTGAATTTAATAAGTTAATTGAAGACATAATTTCAAAATTTGATAATGAAATGATAACATTTAATAGAGGTGAAGATTTTAGTTTTAATGGTAGAAAACTATCAATACAAAGATGTTTAAGTAATTTAATAGAAAATTCCTCAAAATTTGCGAATAAAATAGAGATAAATTTTCAAAAGTTAAAGGGAAATGTTTTAATTATAATTGATGATAATGGCCCAGGTATTCCAATTCAGGAGAGAGAAAATGTTTTCAAACCCTTTTATAAAATTGATAAAAGTAGATCAGAAAAAAGTTCAAGCGTTGGACTGGGGCTTTCAATTTCTTCGGACATAATCAGGTCTCATGGAGGCAAGATTGAGCTCGGTGAGTCAAATCTTGGAGGTTTAAAAGCAGTTATTTCTTTACCTTTTTAATTTTTTTTTTCTTTATTTGATTTTCAAATTTTTTGAATTTCTTTTCTAAATTTTCAATTCTTTTATTTAAAACTTCAGTCTCCTCACTGCCAGTCAATTTTAATTTATAAATTAATTCATCTCTTTTCGTTCTTAAAATTGAAATAAATTCATTTGATAAATCTTTATAACTATATATTCCTTGCTCTATTAATTTAGTTATTTGGTTTAAAAATAATTTCGATTTTGACATAGATAATTTTATTTTTTTAGTTTAATTTATAGTATTTTTTACTAATGTTTATCAATGATTTTGATCCTGTAGCTTTTAACATATTTAGCCTAGAAATAAGATGGTACTCTTTATCATATATTTTTGGAATAGTTTTTGGGTGGTTTTATTGTAAAAAAAAACTTATTACAGATGATTATTTTCAGACATTATTTGATGATTATATTTTTTACTTAATTTTAGGTATTATCATTGGTGGTCGACTTGGGTATGTATTAATTTATAATTTTAATTATTATAGTAAAAATCCAATTGAAATATTAATGATTTGGCAAGGAGGAATGTCTTTTCATGGTGCGGTAATTGGTATAATTCTATTAACTTATATTTTTTGCTCAAGGAATAATGTCAGTAGCTTTTATTTTTTAGACCTTGTTGCTCTTACTGCTCCAATTGGCATCTTCTTAGGGAGAATTTCTAATTTTATTAATTCTGAACTTTATGGAAGAGAGACCGATTTATTATGGTCAGTAAAATTTGTTTCTGTTGACAATATAAATCGGCATCCATCTCAAATATACGAAGCAATTTTTGAAGGTTTAATATTATTTATAATTTTAAATTATCTTACTTCAAGGATTAATAAAAAAGAGGGGTATGTATCTTCAGTTTTTTTAATTTTTTACTCAATTTTCAGATTTGTAATTGAATTTACTCGAGAACCAGATGCACAAATTGGATTGCTTTATTTAAATTTATCGATTGGACAGATAATAAGTATTTTTGTTTTGTTTTTTGGAATATATTTGTGGCAATCAAAGAAAAATGTTTGATAAAAAAGACCATATAATTCCTTTAGATAGATTTATTGATAACGCTCTTTATCATCCTAATAAAGGCTATTATACGAAAAAAAAATCATTTGGTAAAAGTGGTGATTTTATAACCTCACCAAATATTTCAATTATTTTTTCTGAAATGATATTTATATGGGTGATTTCTTATTGGAAACATTTTTACAATAATAGAAAAATTAATATTGTAGAGCTAGGTGCTGGCAATGGTGAAATGATGCATCAAATTATAATTTCATCAAAAAAATTTTCTAATTTTTATAAAAACTGTGAATTTATAATTTTTGAAAAAAGCAAAAAATTAATTCAAGTTCAAAAGAAACGATTGAAAGGATTTAAAGTAAAATGGTCAAAAAATTTTAATAAAATTTCAAATAAACCTACAATTTTCTTAGGTAATGAATTCTTAGATGCTTTGCCGGTTAAACATTATCTTAAAATAAATGATAAATGGTACGAAAGATATGTAGAGAAAATAAATGGAACTTATAGGTTTAAAAATATAAAGTGTGACATAAAAAAAATAGAAAAGAAATTAAATTTTAATATTTCAAAAAATCAAAGCTTTCTGGAAATACCTTTCGATGAAATTAAATTAATAAAAGAATTAAACGATTTCATAACCAAAAATGGTGGAGGTATACTTTTTATAGATTATGCTTATTTAAGTCCGAGAATGTTTGATACTCTTCAGGGTATAAAAAATCATAGAAAAATTGACATTTTAAGCGAAGTGGGAAATGCAGATATAAGTCATCTTATAAATATTCCTTTTTTAAAAAAGGTTGTAAAAGAACAAAAATTAGAAATTAGTTATAAATCTCAGAGAGAATTTTTATTAAATTTAGGTATCTTACAAAGAGCAGATATCTTAGCCTCTAAAAAAAGTTTTTTAGAAAAAGCAAATATATATTATAGGATTAATAGACTGATTGACAAAAAACAAATGGGCGAACTTTTTAAAGTTATTTATTTCTATAAAAAAAATAACAAATTTAAACTTGGTTTTAAATGATAAAGTCAAAAATTCTTGATAAAACTAAAATTGTTAACCATGGTTTTTTCAATAAAAAAAATGGCTTTTCAAAAGGAATTTATAAAAGTTTAAATTGTGGCAAAGGTTCTAAAGATAAAAAAACTAATGTTAATAAGAATTTAATTTATGTAAAAGATAAAATAGGCTCAAAACTGAATGGTATTGTACTTTTATATCAAATTCACAGTTCTAAATTTTTTTTTATTAAAAAAATTCCTAAAAAAAAAATTATTGGAGATGCTTTAATAACAAATATCAAAAATTTACCAATTGGAATACTTACTGCAGATTGTGCTCCAATACTAATTTTAGATTATAAAAAGAAAATAATTGGAGCTGTACACGTGGGCTGGAGAGGAGCTTATAAAAATATAATTAATAAAGTTTTAAGAAAATTTGTTAAATCAGGATCAAAAAAAAAAGATATTATTGCAGCGATTGGACCTAGCATAGGGCAGAAAAATTATGAGGTTGGCAAAGAGTTTAAACATAAATTTATAAGAAAAAACAAGAGGAATTCAATTTTTTTTAAGTTTAAGCAAAAAAAGATTTACTTTAATTTAGTGAAATTTATTTATCATCAATTAAATAGTTTTGGAATTTCAAAAATTGATGTTATAAGAAAAGATACCTTTGATAAAAAAAATAATTTTTTTAGTGCGAGAAGATCTCTTAAAAGAAAAGAGCCCGATTATGGTAGAAATATATCGGTAATTATGCTTAAATAGGAATATTAATGAAAATAATCACAGGTAATTCAAATAAAAACCTTAGCATAAAAATATCTAAATATTTAAAAAACAGGCTAGTTCGTTCGAGTATTAGAAAATTTTCTGATGGGGAGATATATATTGAAATTAACGAAAATATTAGAGGTAATAGTATATTCGTTATACAATCTGTTTCGTCTCCAGCAAATGATAATCTTATGGAACTACTGCTTAGTATAGATGCTTTAAAAAGATCTTCTGCAAAAAATATAACCGCTGTCATTCCATATTTTGGTTATGCAAGACAGGATCGAAAGGTTGTTCCTAGAACTTCAATTTCAGCTAAATTAGTTTCAAATTTAATTACAAAAGCTGGTGCTGATAGAGTTGTAACAATAGACCTTCATGCGGGACAAATTCAGGGATTTTTTGATATACCAGTTGATAACTTGTTTGCAACTCCTATATTTGCACGTCATATAAGAAAAAAGATTAAAAATAAAAATTTAATTTGTGTTGCGCCAGATGTAGGTGGAACTGAAAGGGCTAGAGCACTAGGAAAATTTTTGCATGCTGGATTAGCAATAATTGACAAAAGAAGACCTGCGCCAGGAAAATCTGAAGTAATGAATGTAATTGGAAATGTAAAAGGTAAAATATGTATTATTGTTGATGATATAATTGACTCAGGAGGAACAATTGTTAATGCGGCTAATGCATTAACAGAGAGAGGAGCAAGAGAAGTTCATGTTTATGTTACTCACGGTGTATTAAGCGGAAAGGCTGTAGAAAAAATAAAAAAATCAAATATCAAAAGATTGGTAATAACAGATACGATAGATAATTCATCTAGAGTAAAAGGTGCTAAAAATATTGAAATTTTAACAATTTCTCAATTGGTAGGAGAAGCTATAAAAAGAATATCAAATTCAACTTCTGTATCCGACTTATTCAGGTAATTTTCTTCTTGATAATGCATAACTACTGAGCTAAAAGCTACAATTTTTATGACTAATTTAGAGGCAAATCAAAGAACTGAGACTTCGAGAGGAAAAAATAATATTCTTCGAAAAAAAGGTATGGTGCCAGGTGTATTATATGGAGGAGATGAGAAGAATGAATTGATAAGTGTTTCAAAAAAACATCTAAAAAATTTGTTAGATCAAGAAAATTTTTTATCAAACGTGTTAAAAATAAAAATTAAAGATAAAGAGATAAATGTTCTACCTAGGGAAGTTGCATTTGATGTCGTAAGTGATGAGCCAATTCATGTTGATTTTCTAAGAATGGTAGCTGGAAGAAAAATTATTTTAGAGATTCCGGTTAAATTTATAAATATGGAACTGTCTCCAGGATTAAAAAGAGGTGGAGTTTTAAATATAGTAAGAAGAAAAGTTGAATTAAAATGTCCTACAGAAAGTATACCAAAAGAACTTGTGGTTGACCTAGAAGGTCTAGATATTGGTGCAAGTATAAAAATATCAGCAATTAAACTCCCAGAGAATGTGTCGCCAACAATTACAGGAAGAGACTTTGTAATTGCTACAGTGGCCGCACCAACAATTGTTAAAGAGCCAGAGAAACCAGTTGAGGAGACTGCAGAGGGAGGAGAAGCTGGCGCAGAAGGAGAAGCGCCTAAAGAAGGTGAACAAGCAGCTGCGGCAGGTGATGAGTCTAAAAAACCAGAGGCTGATAAAGATAAAAAAGAAGCTGCTCCAGAAAAAAAATAATTTGTTTTATAATCAAAAATAATCTTTGAAATGATCTTATTTGTAGGTCTAGGAAACCCAACACCAGATAGCCAAAACAACAGACATAATATTGGGTTTAAAATTATTGATGCATTAAATCAAGGTTTTAGTTTATCAAAACAGAAACCAAAATTTAAAGGATTATTAACTATGGGCAATATTGGTGATAAAAAAGTTTATGCAATTAAACCTCTTACTTTTATGAATAATTCAGGTACATGTATAAGAGAACTTATAGAATATTTCAAAATAGAATCCTCAGATATAATTGTGTTTCATGATGATCTTGATATTGAATTTGGAAAAATAAAAGCAAAATTTGGTGGAACAGATGCTGGTCATAATGGTATTAAATCACTAGATAAATTTATTGGTAAAGAATATTCAAGAGTAAGAATAGGAATTGGGAAGCCAGAAAAATTAAAAGTTAATGATTTTGTGTTAAGCGATTTCAACGAAGATGAAAAAATTCAGTTAGAGCAAATTTCAAAAAAAATAATTGAATCCGTTAATTTGCTAATAGATAAAAAACTCGATTTGTTTTCAAGCAAAATAAATAATTAGTCATGGGTTTTAAATGCGGGATTGTTGGCTTACCAAATGTTGGTAAATCAACTCTTTTTAATGCTCTTACTAACTCCAGCAAAGCACAAGCCGAAAATTTTCCCTTTTGTACAATAGATCCAAATCTTGGTGTTGTACCAGTAGTTGATGAAAGATTAGATAAATTAACAATTATCTCAAATTCTAAAAAAAAAATTTATACAACCATATCATTTGTTGATATTGCAGGATTAGTAAAAGGTGCGTCAAAAGGCGAAGGCTTAGGAAATAAATTTTTATCTCATATAAGAGAAGTAGATGCAATTATTCATATGATAAGATGTTTTGACTCTAATGATATTCAAAATGTGAATAAAAATGTAGACCCAGTTAGAGATCTTGAAATTATACAAACTGAAATGAAACTTGCAGATCTTGAATCAATACAAAAAAGATTGGACAAAAAAAATAAAAAAAATATTTCAAATGAACAAATTAAAATTTTAGAAACAGCTTTAGATTATATAAATAATGATAGAAATATTGAGGAAATTCAAAATCTTTATGAAAAAAAAGAAATTGAGGAAAGCAGTTTATTATCATTAAAACCAAATTTATATGTTTGTAATGTAGAAGAGGAAAGTATCAAAAGTGGAAACAAATACACTCAAAATTTTATTGAGAGATATGGAGATAAAAACACAATTATAATTTCAGCAGAAATCGAAAATCAACTTAATTCTTTAAGTGAGAAGGAAAAAATAAATTATATGGATATGCTTGGTATTAAAGAAGCAGGTATTAAAATTCTCACTAAAAAAGGCTTCAATTTATTAAATCTTGAAACATTTTTTACCTCTGGACCTGAAGAATCTAGGGCTTGGACAATTACTAAAAACTGTTTAGCTCCTAAAGCTGCAGCAAAAATACATTCAGATTTTGAGAAAGGATTTATAAAAGTTGAAACTGTTTCTTATAAAGACTTTGTAATTAATAAAGGATGGGTAGATTCTAAAAATAATGGCAAAATGAGATTGGAAGGTAAAGAATATATTGTTAAAGATGGGGATGTTTTAAACTTTCGTTTCAACACGTGACCAAATTTTTTTCATAGTCAAATACACAAGCACTGAAAGTATTATTAAGTAAACTATTACTCTAAAACCAGTTTTATGTCTTGTCTCTAAATGTGGCTCAGCAGACCACATCAAAAATGTTGTAATATCTTTTGCCATTTGCTCCTCTGAAGCTTCAGTGCCATCGTTGTATTCGACTAGACCATCTGATAAAGGGGCGGACATTTTAATTTTATTTCCATACATATATTTATTGTAATATACCCCATCATCTAACTTGATACCGGCTGGTGGATCTTCATATCCTAGAAGAAGAGAATAAATATAGTCTGCACCACCTTTTCTAGCTTTTGCCAATACAGACATATCTGGAGGATAGGCTCCTCCATTTGCCGCTTTTGATGCTTCAACATTTTCATATGGCTTAACAAATTTATCTGACAATTTTGCTGGTCTCATAAACATTTCCCCATCGCTGTTAGGGCCATCTAATACCTCAAAGCTTGCGGCTATAGCTTTTGCCTGCTCTTCAGTAAACTCTGGACCTCCAGACTCAGCAAGATTTCTATAACTCAAATATTGCATTGAATGACAAGCGGCACAAACTTCTGTATAAACCTGATATCCTCTTTGCAATGAAGCTCTATCATATTTTCCAAAAAGTCCTTTGAAAGTCCAATCAGTTTTTAAAAAGTCAACTTTTTCTGCAGAAATCGAATGATTGTGAAAAAATATTATAGATATAAATAGTACGAGTATACTTATTGATTTTTTCACCCTAAGCTCTTTAAATTAATTTCAACTTTATCTTCTTTTACTGATCTTGTTGCCATTGGTGATCCAGCTAAAACAGGTTCAGATATACTTAATGGAATTGGATTTGTTTTCTCTGTAAATCCTAAAGCTGGAAGAATTATTAAAAAATGGGCAAAATAATAAGCTGTTGCGATTCTAGCCACTAGTAAATACAAACCCTCTGCAGGCATTGCTCCTACATATCCTAAAATCAAAACATCAATAACTAATATCCAGTAAAATTGTTTGTAGAGAGGTCTAAATACAGCTGATCTTATCTTGGAAGTATCTAGCCAAGGAAGAGCAGCCAAAATTAATATAGCTGAAAACATTGCTATAACACCCATTAACTTATCTGGAACCGATCTAAGTATTGCATAAAATGGTAATAAATACCATTCGGGTACTATATGTGCTGGAGTAACAAGTGGATTTGCTTCAATATAATTATCAGCGTGCCCTAAAATATTTGGCGTATAAAATACAAAAAATGCAAAAACTATTAAAAATAATAATAATGCAAATGCGTCTTTTATAACTATGTATGGATGAAAAGGTACAGTATCATTCGATGGTTTTTTAATTTCAATTCCTACTGGATTGTTATTTCCTGGTACATGTAATGCCCATATGTGAAGAACAACTAGACCAAGTATTAAAAAAGGTATTAAATAATGTAAAGCATAAAATCTGGTTAAGGTTGGATTATCGACTGAATAACCGCCCCACAACCAAGTTGTTATTCCTTCTCCTATTAAAGGAATTGCGCTAAACAAGTTAGTTATCACAGTTGCACCCCAATAACTCATTTGTCCCCAAGGGAGCACGTACCCCATAAACGCAGCAGCCATCATTAAAAGATAAATAATAATACCTAAAATCCAAATTATTTCTCTTGGTGACTTGTATGATCCATAAAATAATGATCTAAAAATATGTATATAAACTGCCAAGAAAAACATTGATGCACCATTGGCATGAACATATCTAATCAACCACCCATAGTTTACATCTCTCATAATATGTTCAACACTAGCAAAAGCTAACTTCGTATCTGCAATATAATGCATTGCCAAAACAAGTCCCGTTACAATTTGTGTTATTAAGCAAAAGGTTAATATTCCTCCAAATGTCCACCAATAATTTAAATTTTTGGGAGTTGGATAATCTGTCAGATGATTTGCCAAAGTTAACAAAGGCAATCTATCGTTAAACCATTTTCCTACTTTTGATTTTGGTGTGTAATGACTATCGCTCATATAAATTTTCTATTATCCAATTTTAATTGTATTCTCATTTAAAAAAACATATTCAGGTATTTCCATATTAATTGGTGCAGGACCTTTCCTTATTCTTCCTGAGGTATCATAGTGAGATCCATGGCATGGGCAAAACCAACCATCGTATTCACCTTTATCTGATAATGGAACACATCCTAAGTGTGTACATATCCCAAGCATAACTAGCCATTCTGGATTTTTAACTCTATCTTCATCTTTTTCTGGATGTTTTAATTCTTCTAAAGTAACAGCTCTTGCTTTGTCTATTTCCTCTTGAGTTCTTCTTTTAATAAACACAGGTTTACCTCTCCAAACAACTGTTATCGATTGACCGGGTTTTACAGAACTAATATCAACTTCAGTACTTGCCAGTGCTTTGACAGAAGCATCTGGATTCATTTGATCAATTAATGGCCATACTGCGGACCCAACTCCAACGGCTCCAGCCGCAGCGGTTGCCGTGAATATGAAATCTCTTCTATTTTTTGGTTTTTTATCTGACATTTAAATGTTTTATTTTTTGCTAATACATGATTTCATATAATAATAAATATATATTTTTCTATTGCACAAATGACACAGAAAACCACTCATACAGGCCCTAAAATAGCCCTTTATCAACCAGATATACCGCAAAATACAGCATCAATAATTAGAACTTGCTCATGTCTTGGTGTTAAGCTTGAAATAATTGAGCCTTGTGGTTTTTTTTTAGCAGATCGTAGATTTAAAAGAGTTGTGATGGATTATATGGATCTATCCACTATAAAATTTTACAAAAGCTATGAAGATTTTAATAAAGCTAAAAAAAACCAAAGAATCATTTTGGCAACTACCAAGGCAAAAGAAGCTTACTTTAACTTTAAATTTAAAAAAAATGATACATTATTATTTGGCAGAGAAAGCTCGGGTGTTCCTGAAAAATTACATAAAAGTATAAATTATAAAATAAAGATACCCATGATAGAAAATAAAAGATCTTTGAATCTTGCTACTTCAGCAGCTATAATTATTTCTGAAAGTTTGAGACAAATATTGTATTAAAAATGAAAATAGATTTGAAACAAGAGCTAGCAAAACAATGGTTTAAAAACCTTCAAGAGATAGTTTGTAAAAATATCGAAGAGATAGAAAATAATAAAGTTTTATTTAAAAGTAAAAAATGGACTAGGAATAAAAAGAAAAATGAGGGAGGTGGAGAGTCTAAAATACTAGAAAGTGGAAAAATATTTGACAAAGTTGGAGTAAATTTTTCTGAAGTTTATGGAAAATTCCCAAATAAAATGAAAGGGAAAATTCCAGGAACAA
>MDSZ01172569.1_pt1 | contig 13104 bp, 10 predicted proteins | sample 811201 | NCBI WGS metagenome assembly MDSZ01 (sample SAMN05326647, study PRJNA326480) | marine metagenome | isolation source: seawater | place: Indian Ocean: North | collected 2010
AAAGAAGGGGATGAGGTATTTCATGAAGAAATTATTGAAGAAAAGATATTTTTAAACTATTTATCAAAAATAAAGCAGCGTGAAATAAAAGACGAACCTCCAAGAAAAAATAATGTTCATTGTATGTTTGTAAATATTAGGGGCACAAAAGAAATTTTTAAAGGAATTGAGAAAAATATCATAAAGGAAATTTATGATGTTTATTATAAGACAGTTTCTGAGGTTTGCAGTAGATATGAAGGGACTGTTGACAATTTTTGTGGAGATACTATATCCATTTTATGGAATGCTTTTGGTAAGGAGCCTTTATCAAAAAATCTAGTCATTGAGTGTGCTCTTGAAATACAAAAGGAGTTCTTCGTTAATATTTACCCTCATTTTAAAGGTAAGGGAATTAAAAGGATGGGGATTGGTATCGGTGTTGATGGAGGAGAATCTTTTATCGGTAATTTTGGATCTGCCGAAGAAATAAATCATACGTCATTCGGTTTTTGTAAAAAAAACGCAGAAAGTTTGTGTAAGCTTGCAGCACCAGGGGAAATCCTTTTTCCTGAGAGTTTCTTTACAGGTGTTGAAAAAGAAGACCAACCAGGCATTAAAAAGGTCATTTCTGGAGCTTTTTTAGTTGGAGAAAGAGCAAACGAAAAAGTATTGAGTGTTCAGCCAGTCGAAAGCCAAGACTACACAAAGATTAAGTCATATTAAATAAATCGACCTTATAATTTTTATTTTAAGGAATCCATTGATACTTAGACTTTTCCTGTTTTTATTTCTTCTACTTTGTTTTAAATATTAAAAAATTTTGGGATTCAATTAATTTATTGGTGATTTATAAAGCATTTAAGGGCATTCTTATAACTTAGAAACCTTATTCTGAGAGGCATCTTTTGAGTTATTATGATTCCGAAAGTGATTGGTCATGGCTATTTCACAATGGTCTCGACTGGGCGAGTTTGATACCTCTTTTTTACCCTAAATTTCCTACTGAGGATGGTCTCGAATCTAAGGAAGAAGTTATTCAATTTCATGAAGAGTTATTAAAAACGATTTCAAAATGGAGTTCAACATCCATTAATGAAAAAGCTGCGGGCCTTGACAAGATGGGGGCCGGTACAATTGTGGACGGAAAAACGATCCCGGGGGATGACCTAGAAGAAATCTATAGAGAAGCGAGAGACTTAGATCTTTTTAGTTTACCTTTACCTAGAAAGTATGGAGGAATGGACCTTCCTCAATCACCGCACTTTATTGGTTTAGCTTTTCTGGCAAGAGCTTGCGTTTCAACTTCAACTCAATTAGCTTTTTTTTCAGCCATAGGAGATATGTTAGCAAGATTTGGTAGTGAAGAGGTGAAGGAAAGATTAATTCCAAAAATAGCCTCTGGAGAAATTAGTGGATCTATGTGTCTAACGGAGCCTGGTTGCGGTAGTGACGTCGGTGCTTTAAAGACTTCAGCAACTCCATCGGATAATGGATTGTACCTTCTTAATGGGTCAAAGTGTTTTATAACAAACGGTGGTGGTGGCTTGGGACTCGTTCTTGCCAGGATTAAAGGAGACCCTGAGGGAACAGAAGGAATTTCAATGTTTTTGGCCGAGCAACAGCATGAGAAAAAGGATGATCTTAACTTTATTGTGACAAAAAATGAAAACAAAATGGGGATGCATGGTTCATTTACAACGGAGATCGTCTACGAAGATACAGTGGCCAGTTTAATTGGGGAGCCACGAATGGGCTTTAAGTATATGCTCCACCTTATGAACGGTGCTCGGATTGGAGTAGCTTTTCAATCCTTGGGAATACTTGAGTCAGCAATAAAAGATGCACAAAGTTATGCTAAAGAAAGGGTTCAATTTGGAAAACCAATCAATGAACTGCCTCTTATGAAAAGAAATTTGAAAGACTTTGATACGGAATTGAGGGGAATAAGGGCCCTCCTTGTTGATACAGCATCTTACTTTGATGTTTATCAGAGATTAGAGCTAAAGAAATTGGAAACCGGTGAATTAACTGAGGCCGAAAAAAAACTTTTTGATTATGCTAATATGTGGACACGAAAACGGACCCCTCTCGTTAAATACTATGCCTGTGAAGCTACGACGTACTTATCAGGAAAGGCGATTCAGGTTTTAGGTGGATATGGCTATATGGAAGAATATAAGGTTGAAAGATATCATAGAGATAGTTTTGGACCTCTTCTTTACGAAGGAACATCACAGATACAGGCGTTGATGGCGTTAAAAGATTTGATGAAATATATTATAAAAGACCCAGGTGCTTATTTTTCCCACCTTTTTTTTGGAGGTATAATATTTCCTCTTGATAAGCTTCCTCAACATAAAACGATGGATGATTTTAGTTCCTTGGGAAGAAAATTAAAAAGAAAGATAACAAAATTGATTTATAGAACATTAAGGCCAAAAGCAAGTGATCTTTTTAAAGTTTCTAAGTGGACTGAAGAAGAAAAAATTGAAAAGCTTATGATCCATGCTGAAACAATATGTGAAGGTCTCTCTTACTTGGAAACATTGAGAGTCTTGGCCAAGCACGCCTCTATGGATGACGATCGTTCTAAACTTTACTTTGATTATAAAGAATTAATTCTTCCTCGCTTGACTCGAATCTACTGTGATTGGGAGAATCGTTCCTAACTAGTCGTAATAAAGAGGAGGTTTTAGGGCATTTTCCCAGTGGGAAGGCTCGTGTTGGATCCATAAAAAGGCTTTTTCTTTTTTTTGAATCTTCTCAACTTTTGAAAATGATTTTTGAAGCTCTTGTCTGTCATAAGTTACAAGAAAAGGGCTAATCTTTTTCCTTTCATTTTCTTTTAGATGATAGAGGTCCCCTCCTAGTATAATTGATCCCTTGTTGGGAAGTCGTACAAGAAGAACTTGATGACCTGGCGTGTGTCCAGGCGCCTTAATGATGGTGACTGTTCCATCTCCAAAAAGATCATGATCTCCGTTAAGAGTTTGAATCTGATTTTTAAGATTTTTGTAATGATTAAATTCAAAAAAATAAAAAGAAGGAAAATTTCCAAACCCTGCCTCTACCTCTTCTTTTTGGAGGAGGATTTTACTTTTTTTAAATAAATGGAGGTTTCCCGTGTGATCTGGGTGGAGGTGTGAAACTGAAACATAAGTTATATCAAAGGGCGAAACGCCTATTTCTTTTAGTTTTTTTTGAAGAGTTTTTTTGACTATGTGGCTACTTAAGCCTCCGTAAAACTTTTTTCCATCTTTTAGTAATTTATAGGTGTCATCTAGTCCCGTTCCCCAAAGCAATGAACCTTTAGGGTGTTGAATATAGAAACAAGTTGTTGGAATTTTTTTCTGATTATTTTCAGAAAATAAATCACTAACTTTTTTAGAAAGGAGAGCAAGAAAAGGTCCCATTTGAATCATTCCACATTCAAAGGCATAGAGGCGGAGTTTTCTCCTTGGAATCTCCTTTGCATGAGGACTCGAAATAAGTTGAGTCGTAAGAATTAGGCATATATAAGTAAGGGCATATTGTCTTCTTAAGACTATCTTAAAAAATGAAATGTTTTTTCCCCTATAATCTAGGATATTAAAATTTTCATTTTTTATTTAAAAATGAATTTATGCTCCAGTCAAGATTCTTCAATAGGTGTCTTAAGAAGTTGCACTAAAAAGTGAGAATTTCTTTTAAAATAATTATGGTGTTCAAAATGAAAAACTTAATGTAGATTCCTTGGCTCTCCAAAAACTAATAAAGTTTTCCGAGGCTGAGATGGAGACCATACTATGAATGAAAATTTAAAATGTTATAGAGAGCGTTTAGATAAAATTGACCGCCTCTTACTAGAAGGTTTGTCTGCAAGGGTCTCTATCGTTAAAGAAATTGGTGAAGCCAAACTTTATGATAGTGCTCTTAAATTTAGAGATTTTGTAAGGGAAGAGGAGATTCTTCAAAAAATTATAAAAAAAGGTGAATCTTACCAACTAGATCCTGTCCATATCAGGAAACTTTTTAGTGAGATCATTGAATATTCTGTAAGAGTTCAAGAGCAAAAGCTTTATAAAACCAAAGGCGAAGAGGGACCACGAGTAGCTTACCACGGTTGTGAAGGGTCTTATAGTTACTTGGCCGCAAAGACTCACTTTGGCAGTTTTAAAAAGTTTTCCAAAGATAAGAGAGAGGCTTCTTTTAAAAATTATGAAACTTTAAGAGAAATGATCCAGGCTTTGGTTGATGGTCAGCAAAACTTTGCTATTTTACCTCTTGAGAATACAACGGCAGGTTCCATTAATGAAAGTTATGATCTTTTAGGAAAGTATGACTTAAAAATTGTTGGAGAGGAGATTCTTACTATAGACCATTGCCTTATGACCCTAGAGAAAAGTCCACTCCATAGAATTAAAAGGATCCTTTCTCATCCACAGGCGCTTCTTCAGTGTTCTAAATTCCTTGAAACAATGAATTGTTCAAAGGAAGCTTTTTCAAATACAGCAAAAGCAGCTGAATACATACATAAGTTACAAGATCCTTCTCTTGCCGCAATAGCCAGCCCTCAAGCAGCTGAGAGTTACGGCCTTCATATTCTAAAAAGTGGCATTACCAATCAAATTAAAAATTATACACGCCTTATTGTTGTTTCAAGAGAAGAGCGGTTTTACGACCAGCGTGTTCCTTGTAAAACCTCTCTCGTTTTTACTTTAGGTCATGAGAAGGGGGCATTGATTAAGGCCCTTCAGGTTTTTGATAAATATGAACTAAACCTTTCAAAGATAGAGTCGAGACCGAAAGTTAATTCACCTTGGGAGTATGTGTTTTATGTGGACTTTGAAGGAAATTGCCAGGCACCTTTTGTAAAAAAGATGTTAATAGAATTATCTAATGAAACAACTCATTTGAAAAATTTGGGATCATATCCTTCTCCTCTTCAAAGGAAAGTCAAGGAAAGTCAAAAATGAAGTTCAAAGTAGACAGCAGGGTAACAGATGTTTTAAGTTCTTTTAAGTTACCAGACCCCATTGGGTTTGGTACCACCCTGGCCCCAGTTATGATTACGTGTGATTTTAAAGAAGGAGAGTGGGGAACGCCACATCTTGTTCCCTATGGTCCGCTTCAATTTCAACCGACAGCGAAAGTTTTCCATTATGGGCAAGAAATTTTTGAAGGAATGAAGGCCTACCGAGTGAATAAAAAAGGGCCTTATCTTTTTAGACCAACAGAAAATTACAAAAGGTTCAATTTATCTGCAAAAAGAATGGCAATGCCTTTCATTCCTAAGGATCTTTTTTTAGAGTCCATAAAGGTTTTAACAGATAAGGTCTCCACTTTTATCCCTGATAAAAGTGGAGACTCTCTTTATTTAAGACCTTTTATGATTGCAACAGAAAGCCACCTTGGAATTGGTCCATCAAAAGAGTTCAAATTTATTGTAGTGGCCAGTCCTTCTGCAAGCTACTTTAAAGAAGGAAATCCTTTAAGCGTTCTTATTGAAAGGCATTACGTAAGGGCCGTTGAAGGTGGGACAGGTGAGGCCAAAACAGGGGGAAATTATGCAAGTGGTCTTGTTTCGGCCATTAAGGCCGAAGAGTTAGGGTACTCTCAAACTCTTTGGTTGGATGCAGAGAAAAGGGAACTTTGTGAGGAAATGAGCGGTATGAATCTATTTATTGTTAAAAATGGTAAACTGGTAACACCGACCCTCACAGGGACAATCTTAGAAGGAATTACGCGGTCGTCTCTCATTAGGATAGCTAGGGATCATAGTATTGAAGTTGAAGAGAGGAGTTTAAGCTTAAAGGAGTTGATCCAGGGAATTAAAGAAGGTTCTATTACAGAAGCTTTTGCTTGCGGAACAGCAGTGATCTTAAAACCAATTGGTTCATTCGGAGAAGAAGATGGAACAATCTACAAGATACAATCAAAGGGATCCGAATACCTCTATAAAGGAAAAAGAGAAAATGGCCAAATAGGCACTTTTTTAAAGAAAATGCTGCTATCAATTCAAGAAGGTCGTATTAAGGACCCTTATGGCTGGAGGGTCAACGTCCCTTCAGGTGTTGATAGTTATCAAAAAACAATTAGTGGCACTTCCCAGCAGGCCATTTTGAACTGTTGATAGTTCCAAAGATATAAAAAAGGTGCCATCTAGGCCCTAAAACTTATGGTTAAAAGTTGGCATCTTTCTTGCTTTTCCTAGTACCAGACCTAAGAGAACGAAATGTTAAGTCAAGTTTATCGGGTCAAGAAAAACAAAATGAGAATGTGAGGAGGAGTTCATGAATTTTAAAATGGTTTTACCTTGTTTGGCGGTTTTAGCATCGAGCTATGGAGAAGCGAGGCCTCGGCCTTTTCCTGTAAGGGACTTTGGGATGAAGCCAAAGCAAACTGTCATAGATGATCTAAAAGTAAAGGTTCTAAACAGGAGCAGTTTTAGAGGTGAAAAACGAGCTGCTATTAAAGGACGAGTCCTTTTGGGTAATAACCCTTGTCTTGCGAAAGGGGTTAAAGTTCATGTTAAGAAAATTCAAAAGCCTCGTCGAACGAAGATTGTTGCTTTTAAGACTGCTCTCAATAAACTCAGGCGTTGTACGAGGGAGTTGAGACCCGTTTACCATCATTTTAAAATGAAGGTGGAAGATGCAGGCAAAACTTTTGTAAGGCATTATAAAAGAAAGGGAAACCATGTGGCCCTTTTAAAGATCGCTTCAATGGGTAACCGCCCAGGCTTAGTGCCACCAAGACCAGTCTTGCCGCCAAGCGTGAGGCCAGTTAGACCTCTTCCAATACCAACGCCTATTAGGCCTATTCTGCCTCCTATTTCAAACCCTGATCATGATGATTCATTTGATCATGATGATTCCTTAGATCTTGATGATGTTAGATTAGGTCATCCAGGTTTAGGTGGAAATGGTTGTCCTGCAGGAACAACTTCCACAACTTTATCTCCAGATAAGAAGGTCTTAAGTATCATTTTTGATGAATATATGGCCGAAGCGGGAGAAGGGACTGGAAAGAGGATCGATAGAAAGTCTTGTAATATGGCCATTCCGGTTCATGTACCTCAAGGTTTAAGTGTATCCCTTTTTAAATTGGATTATAGAGGTTTTGTCTCAACTCCTCCTGGAGGGCAGGCCAGGCTTAGTGTAAATTACTTTTTTGCAGGCTCTAGAGGTCCTAGAGTTGTAAGAGAGTTTCCAGGAAGCTTTGACGATGAATATCTTTTTACAGATAACCTTCAAGCCGCAGCTGTTGTTTGGTCTAAATGTGGACAAGATGTTAACTTAAGAATTAATAGTTCAATGATGGCAAGATCAAATAATTCTATGGAGAGTGCTTTAGGGACAGTTGACAGCGTAGATGTTGAATCTGGTCTTAAGTATCACTTGAAATGGAGGCGTTGTAATTAATTGAAAATTTTGTCCGCTAGAAATTTTCTAGCGGGCTTTTTTTGCTTCTTGAATAAGTGGAACTTCTACGAAAAGCTTTGTTCCTTTACCTAATTCACTTTCTACCCAAGCCTTTCCTTTTAATTTTTCTGCTTCAAACTTGATAGCGTCAAGACCAACACCTCTTCCCGACATATCGGTAGCTTCCTCTTTTGAAGAAAAACCAGCGGCCATGACAAGCTGGATAACTTCGTCACCATCTAGTGACTCGAGTTTTTCAGCTTTAATGACACCTTTCTCTACCGCTAGCGGACCAATAATGTTAGGATCAATACCTCTACCATCGTCTTCCACTTTTATAAGAATCCACTTCTTGCCTGTAACATTCTTTTCTTTAAAGTGAACCTGAATTTTGCCTGCTGTTTTTTTCTTTGCCTTCTTTCTTTCAGTGTTACTCTCAATTCCATGGTCTACGGCATTTCTGAAGGCATGAATAAGGCTTGATATAAGCGGCTTGTAGGAAGGTCTATAAAATTTAATTGACCCATTAAACATTTCAAAAGTGACATCTTTTCCAAGTTTTTCTCCAACTTGAACAGTTGCTCTTTCAAAATGTTGAAAAGCATCTCCAATAGGCTCTAATATAAAATCCTTTACATATCCTTTAAAAAGAGAGGATTCTTCCCCAAGTTCTGCTTTGAGTTTTTTCCCTAGGCTTTCTATTTTTTTTATGGTGAGCTCTTTACTGGGGTTCTCTAAAATCTTTCTAAGTCCAAGGATATTATCATTTTTATCTAAAAAGGTATTGAGGTCTTTATCCAAAACCTTAAGAGCATCTAAAAGAGGCTTTCTTTTTTTGGACATTTCTTCTCGAATTGTTTTTGTATCTGTTATATTGAGATTAGTGAACTCATTTTCAATTTTATGGGCCAGTTGGCTTATTCTCCTGAGTCCAAAAGAAGCCGATCCCCCTTTAACGGAGTGGATGAGTCTAAAGCAATGACTTACATCGATCTCCCCTCTACTTTTTGCGAAGGTCTTTTTAAGATATTCAAGGATACTTTGAACTTCGGAAACAAAATCAATAAAGTTTTGTTTATCAGTTACCATTGAAAGGATGGCCTTCACATAAGCGGCTTCTTCTGCAGCAGCTTCTTTAAACTTTCTTTCTTCCGTTTTGTCTGTCCCAATAATAACAAGCCTTGCTATTTTTCCTTTTTTGTTTCTAATGACTTGGTAATCAAGTTCTATAAACTTTTCACCAACTCGGTCAAAGCTTTTTGGTCCAATAGGTTTTAAATCTTCAAAGTCAATTGGTTCGTCAAAAACAAGCTTAACCCACTCTAATACACCTTTTCGCTCTTCATCTTTTAACTCTAAAATGTCAGCGAAGTTGTTTCCTGCTGGATCTGTGCCAAATATTTGGGTCGAGATACTAGATGGTTGACCTTTGATCTGCCCGAAGCGGTCACATGTCATGTAGGCTTGACCAAGGTTTTCAAGAATTGTTTCTATTTCTTCTTTCTGACGAAGACTTCTATCAAGGGCCAGATTGAACTGAAAAAGAGCATGAGAATATGTTCCTGAATAGCCTCTCCGGTCAATTCTTACTCGCGAGGTACCTTTGTTGTGTTCATAGAGGCTTAATATGGCCTCTTTCATAAAAGCTTCTGTTTGGTCTAGAATATTATTTATCCCATCAGCAAGGTCTTTTTCAAGGGTTTCTTTTTGAAAATGAGTGAGCCTTACTTCAAGTTTTCCACCTGAAATATCTTTGAGAAGATCTAAGATCTTTTCCAAGTCTTTTGTTTTTTCAAGACGCTTGGTCATTAGTTTTTAACCTTCCCCATGTTCTTCCCGCATTTTTTTATGTAAAAGCTGCGCTTCTGCGATTTGTTTAGAGGATGCTTTTCTTTTTATAAGCAGAAAACCAATCATTTCGTCGTTCATATAAGATGGAGAAATTAAGGAATCAACCCAAAAGTATTTTGTGCTTGATCCATGAACTTTAACAACCCCTTGCCAGCTTTTTCCAGAAGAGACCCGATCCCATAATTGCCTTATGAGAGCTTTTGGTGTCTCTTTATCAAGAAAAAAGGTATAACTTTTTCCAATGATTTCCTCTTCCTCGTAGCCCGTTGCATGCTGAAAAGGTATATTGGAGTAGGTGACAATGCCAGCTTTGTCAGTTTTAGATATAAGGAAGGCATTATCTTTAAGTTCAACTTCTTCCATAATTCTGCTTTTTAATGGTTTCTTTTGTTCAGAACTCTATCGGTGTAGATGTGACATATATTTAATAAATAATGTCTTTTTTTAAGCTGTTTTTGAAAGGATAAAAAAGAAAAGTAGTGTAGCAAAAAACTCGTTTATGGCCTATAATTCATAATTATTTTGTTTCTAACAAGAAAGGAAAAGCATGGGGATTTCAACAAAATTTGTTTCTCTTATAACAGACTTTGGCAATAGAGACGGTTTTGTGGGAATTATGAAAGGAGTCATGTTAAAAATTAACCCTAACCTTCAATTTATTGACATTTCTCATGAAGTAAAATCATTTGACCTTTTTAATGGAGCGTTTTTAGTTGAACGGTCTCTTAACTTTTTACCAGAAAACGCAATTCATTTAGTGATTGTTGACCCAGGTGTCGGGTCTTCAAGGTTACCTATCATTGTTTCAACAAAATTAGGCGTTTTTGTTGGGCCAGATAATGGAGTTTTGACTCCAGTTATAGAGAATCGAGACCTTTTCATTGAAGCAAGAGAGATAAGAAACGAAAAATATTTTTTAGAAAATATAAGTTGCAATTTTCACGGGAGAGACATCTTTGCTCCTGTCGCAGCTCATTTAAGTTTAGGTGAAAAATTAATAGATTTTGGCCCACTTCTTAAGCAACCTATAACTTTACACTTAACTAAACCTAAAGTGAGGGCTTCTGAAATAAAGGGTGAAGTTGTTTATATAGATACTTTTGGAAATTTAATAACTAATATACCTAATAATCATTTTTCGGACTTGATAAGTGAGATTCGTTGTGGTGTTAACCTTTGCAATAAGGTTGAAAATTATGGTGGTGGCTTTTTTAGAAAGTTATCAATTTTAGAAGGAAGTCATGGCTATTTAGAAATATTTTTAAAAGAGTTTTCGGCTTCCCAGGAATTTGGTATTAAAAAGGGTCAGGAAGTAACCATTAAATTAAAGGAAAATTAGTAATTAAATGAAGAAGATTTATCTTTTAAGTTATAATCTGATTTCATTCTTCCTCTGGTCTTATGTATTTGTCCATGTTTTTATCTCACCCTTTTCGTTCCTTCAAAATATCAGTGTCGTTTTAAAATTTGTTCAGACATTGGCCATTTTGGATATATTTCATACCTATCTTGGCTTATCAACCTCATTTAAGTTGCCGGTCATAATGCAAACACTGACAAGACTCATTTTTACCTGGTTTATATTAGGACAATACGGTGTCACAACCATTGGCTGGATTCCCTTGATGGTTATTGGAAGTTGGTCAATAATTGAAATTGTAAGATACCTCTACTACTTTTTTAAAGTAAAGTTTGAAGAGGAAAGCAAAGTTCCTTCTGTTATTGTATGGTTAAGGTACCGCTTATTTTTTATTCTTTATCCATTGGGTTTTGCTGGAGAAGTCGCTTGTCTATATAAAGCCAACCTCGTAGTAGGTGGATGGACTTTAATTTTTATCCCTTACTTTTTAGGATTGCTTTTTATGATGAGGCATATGTTTAATCTAGGTAAAAAGAAGCTAAAAAGTCAAAGTTAAGAAAGTCAAAGGACGCCAATTGGGAAATAAAATAATTGTTTCTGAAATTAAATGCGCTGAGGAGAGTTCACAAGTGACTTTTGATGGAGAAATTGAGCCAGGAGATTTTTATAACTTTGATAATGGACAGTTGGTTGAAAAATTAGGCGAACCTTTGGATGTTCTTTTTCTAGATTATAAAAAGGAATATGAAATTTTTAAAAATAGCAGATACTCGCACTCTATTCCTTTTTTGGATAGTGAAAAAGAAAAGGCTTTAGCAAAAGGTAAAAAAGTAGAGGCCAGGGAGGTTTTTGTTTTTAACTTCCTTCTTTTAAGAGAAATTAAAGAAAAAAAATCATGCCCTTACTTTATGGTTTTTAAGGGCGCCCAATTACCTGTTGGTAGGGACCTTGAGAACTTTTACAAAAGACTGGAATTCAATGAAAGGCCTTTTTTCGATATAGTCATTGAAATAAATCGAAAAAAGAGGGAAGGAAAAAATTACTTTTTTTTTCAAAAGACTTGGAAAGAAAAAAGAATTGTAAGTACTGAAGAAAAAAAGATTGCGGAAAAGTGGATCAATTATCTAGAAGATGAATCGGCCTAAAAAATTATCCTTATAAAACTCTAAAAAATTATTTCGTATTATAGAGGACTGGTTTTTTAAAAGTTTTATAGATAATGCTTTCAATAGGTCCAATATTGGTTGCTTCCTTATTTTTAATTCCATTTTTTAGATTGTAAGGATCAATGAACCTTCCATAAAAACCTCTAGGATTAATGTTATAATCGAGCTTCACTTTTCCATGCCCGGAATTGGCAAGGTACTTTGAAGGGGAATCCCAATCTTCTCCATCTAGGTTCGCCGTCAACTTGATATCAACTAAAACAGCATCACATAAAGGCGTGACTTCTTCATAATTTGTAGGCCAACCACTTCCACCTGTAGGCTTTGGATAGTCTGCCCAGTCCCCACCTCTCATAGGACAAGAGCCTCCACCGGTGAAGCTCGCTTTGTAAAGATGATGAACTCCCCGTAAAAGAGTTCCCGTTGCTTTAGTTATCTTTACGCCTTTTAGATTCTTTTCACTATAATAAAAGCGAGGTTTTAGAGTCGGTTGGGTTTTAAGGTTTTTGAATCCCCTTTTTTGGAGGTGTTTATAATAAGCTCCGTTTGGTCGAATATAAGAGAAGTCATTGTTCGATTTGTTTGAAAAAACGGCCACCATAAAAACTCTTTTTTGGTTAAAAAAAGGTCTTTCAGCGAGATAAAACTCGGCGCTTGTATTTTTTGTATCGATGGCCTTCCAGTCGACTTTATTAGATGTTCCAACATTAATCCAGCTTCTTGCATCTTTAAATAAGTAGAGTCTTAAAATGTTTGTGTAGTTTTCTTTTATATCAAGTCCTGCCCGCTTTCCTAAAGGACCAACTTTGTTTGCAAATGGCTGGGAAAAAGCAAAGTTAAGGGCCTTCTTTGCATAAGGGTAATTAGCTTGGGACATTGTACAATACCAAAGAGGAAGGTCTATTGGTGTATGATTTATATACTTTCCTTTATATTTCGGATGATTTATAGGGAGGTCAATATACTTTAAGCGGTCTCCTTCATCGATCTTATCTTGTGGTAGCTTGTAACCACTAATGTCTTCTTTTTTTAAGTAGTGACTGTAGTCATCACTAATAGTTTTGAGATATTTTTTATTAAAAATATCTATATCCTTAGATATTCCTTTTGAACTTTTTTTCCGATACTCTCGAATCATACCATTATCCTGAATCCTCCAAAGACCGTGCTTACCTTCGCCTATCATCGTTAGAACTTGCTCTACAATATTAATAAACCTGTAAGTGTTATTTGTACTTACGTACCCCGAATAAACAGGGAGATGTGGGACTTTTGAGTTTGTTGTCTTAGGTCTTGGGTTTAAACCTCTTGTATAGTAGAAAGGATCTCCTTTTAATTGGAG